>UMJC01043491.1_pt1 | contig 13796 bp, 9 predicted proteins | sample 1965941 | NCBI WGS metagenome assembly UMJC01 (sample SAMEA4836141, study PRJEB28245) | human gut metagenome | biome: gut microbiome; material: fecal sample | place: Denmark | collected 2008 | reverse complement strand
CTCTTCTCTTATAGAACATACCCATATCAAGACCAAGTACATTGGCAAAGTATACAGCACGTCCCATACCACCCTCATCAGGGCTGATAACCATCATATGTTCGCTGTCGATGTGAAGGTCGTCAACACCAAGTAAAAGATACTTGATGAACTGATAAGTACAAGATACTGATTCAAATCCCTTAAGAGGAATTGAATTGTGTACTCTAGGGTCATGTGCATCAAATGTGATAATATTTTCAACGCCCATGGCTGTAAGTTCCTGAAGCATAAGTGCACAATCAAGAGATTCTCTTCCTGATCTTTTGTGCTGTCTGCTTTCATAAAGGAAAGGCATAATAACATTAATTCTTCTTGCCTTTCCACCTGCAGCTGCGATTACTCTCTTAAGGTCTGCATAGTGATCATCAGGTGACATATGGTTAGTTGTACCACAGAGTGAATATTCAATGCTGTAGTTGCATACGTCAACCATAATATATAAATCGTAGCCACGTATAGAATCGTTAAGGACACCCTTACCTTCTCCTGAACCGAATCTAGGTGTGCTTGCACTTACAACATAGCTGTCTCTTTTGTATCCGCTAAAAGCAAGATTAGACTGATTCTCATGTTCTCTTTGTTCTCTCCATTGTACAAGGTAATCATCAACCTTTTCGCCCATTTTAGAACAGCTCTTTAATGGTACTATTCCTAATGTTCCGTATGGAATTGTTGCAGTATGACGTTCGTCTCGTGGCATTGTATTGTCCTCCATTGTATATGATTATAAATATATTGGGATATGGGTATTATCACCCACGAATGTATGCGGAGTGCTTTGCATTACCGCATATATATTAATTCGGTTATAGAAGTAATATAAGCATTTACAACTAACTGAATAAACATACATAGTTAAATATAATCTTAATTACATTATAAGTCAATCACTTTAGCATAATTAAAATGATTAAAATGACTTCTACAACTGAAATATAATTAATGATATGAATTATCAATTCTTAAGCATCTTGGTTCGTTTAAGGTAACGTATATCAGTTCCAAATAATCTTAGAATTGTATATGAGCTTATTATTCTTGAGAATATTCTTTCTGAGTAGAAATCCTCAATCTGTGAAATTGTAAAATTTGATGATATTATCACACTTTTATTGCGGAGAAGCCTCTCATTAATTACATAAAAAAGTTTGGAATTAGTGTAAGAGTTGCTGCTTTCCGTACCAAGATCATCAATTATTAACAGGTCACATTCAAGAAAGTAATTAACATCTATACTGTTATCAAGGTTACGTCTGAAATCGCTGTTCTCAAAGCATTTAAAGAACTCAGTTGCAGTCAGGTATATCACACTGTGGTAAGTGTCTAATAATTCCTTAGCGATACAGTTGGCAAGAAATGTCTTTCCAACGCCGGTCTCGCCTGTTAATAACAAGTTAGAGAAACTATTATCAAAGGTCTGTACAAAAGACTGGCATACATCAAGAACTTTGTGCATATTATTGTAAGGTGTGAGCCCTGTGACAGGATCGACCTGTTTCTTATCGTACCATTCAAATGAAAATGTAGAGAAATTCTCACTTGAAGTTATGTTCTTAAGGTTAGAGTCTTCATATATAAGGTCAATAGCCTTTTTCTTAAAACAAGAACAACGTGAACCATTAACATAACCGGTATCGTGGCATACCGGACATGTATAGATATCATCAAGATAATCTTTTGGTTTGCCGATTGAGGCGAGTAATTCAGCTTTTCTGGCAATCAGCTTTTTGAGCTTTAAGTTATATTCATCTAAATCCGTGTCAGATGAATCAGAAACAATACGCCTTGAAGCTTCTTTCATAGAAAGCGTGATTATCTCATTCTCAATTAAACTATATTCAGGACATTTATTAACGACTTCGTTATAGCGTTCAGTCTGTAATGCCTGATTATGTGAGCGTATATCGTCATATACACGCATAACTGAGGCATATTGGGTATTGGTAAGCGGCATAGTTTAAACCTTTCTAGTTATTGTTGCTAAGTAGTGAATTGTACCAGTCATCAGACTTCTTGTCTCTTTGCTGGAAATTGTTAAAACGGTTGTTAGCCGGCTTTGAAGAAGCTGTCTGTTTAGGCTTTATATTGTTGCCAGCGGCATATGCGGCATCGGCTTTTTTAACATCTTCTAATGAGCTTACATTGGAATTCTTCCAGTTAGCAAGTATGGTGTCGGCATATTCAAAGCTTGGCTGGTGTATAGCTTTGATTGTCCTGTTGCAGGCCTCAATTATCATATCGGTATCAAAGCAGTAAGTGTCAGCCCATTTGGCAATCATAGCCTTTTCGTGCTGTGCAGGTTCTCTGTTAGATAGACCAAATGCTTTCATAATCTGGTATACATAATCTGTGTGGTTAGAAGTCTCCTCTTTAGCCTCAGCGATTGTATGTATATTCTTGGAAGCCCACGAAAGAGCGACTTTTTCAATGTAGTTAATGCTTTTTTTGTTGTGTTCTACACAATATTCAAAAAGATATTCAATAAGGTCAGTTGAAAGCTTCAATCCATCGTAGAAATATACAATGGAATTGGTTTCCTTAGTGGAAAGTGGACGTCCCATATACTGCTCAATAACGAACAGAAGCATTGAAAAGTTGTCATTAGCAAGAAAACCGTTAAGCTGTTCCTTTGAATAGGATACTTTTGAAGGCTCTGCTGTGTATATAACCTCGGTCTGTTTAATATCAGGCTTGGCAGCTCTCACAGTTTCAGTCTGGTATGAAGAAGTACTATTAACTGAAGCACTTTCAGCAGCTATTGGGTCAGCCATAGCATTAGCAGCTTGCCCAGTGTGCTTAATATCACGAAGTACAATGTTGGACAGGCTGTTGCCGGGACCATTAAAGGAAAGTGATATAACATCAAGGCTGTCCCAGTAACGCAGAGCTCTCATAATATCAGCTTCTGTCTGGTTAAATGTATCAGCAAGCAGGGAAATGCTTATGTTATTGCTTCGTAACGACATAAGGTGCAGAAGATAAAGGTAAACTTTTACAAATTCACCATTAGCACCAGGAACATACTCGCTGATAAAAATATTAGAAACGGATGTGTATCCTTCACTTGATTCTGTTGATAAAATTAAACTACTCATATATCTATGTTAATAAGTCTGTAAAGGCAGACTTACCCTCCTTGTTCCCGCTTATTTGTGTTCATTATAGCATAGTGGATAATAAATGAAAAGCAAGCTAAAAGCAGGTGGTTATCAATGTGGATAATGTGGATAATGTGGATAACTCGTGGATAGAATTAAGAAAAGTCAGTAAATTGCTGTATTTTTAACAATGTGATTTTTCACAAAAAAATCCACATTCTTAAACCGTGGATAACGGGATAAAAATGTGGATAATGTGGATAACTTTGTTGACAAAATATAAAAATGTGTAAAAAATGGCTATTTTAGAAGTTCTTCGCCAATTTTATATACATCTCCGGCCCCCATAGTTATCAACAGGTCGCCGTTGATACAATTATTTAATAAAAATTTTTCGATGTCCTCAAAAGATTCGTAATAGTAGCAATCTTTGCCTTCTGCTTTAATAAGTTCCATAAGGTCAGCAGAACTTATGCCAAGATTATCTGTTTCTCTTGCAGGATATATTTTGGCGAGCACAATATTATCAGCAAGGCTTAATGCTTTAGCAAATTCTGGCATCAAAGCTTTGGTTCTTGAATAAGTATGTGGCTGGAATACGCACCATATTTTATTATGTGGATAATTCTTAGCTGAATTAAGGGTAGCTGTTATCTCATCAGGGTGGTGTGCATAATCATCAATTACGGTGACACCATTGAATTCGCCTTTCTTTTCAAATCTTCGGTTAGTACCTGTGAAATGCTTAAGACCGGCCTTGATATTGTTTATGCTTATGCCAAGCTTAAAGGCTGCAGCTACAGCTGAAAGTGAATTGTATACATTGTGAAGACCAGGAACTGATAATTCAATTGTTCCACTATCTTCATTATTAATAAGAAGAGTATATGAACAGCAGCCATATTTGTCGTAAGTGATATTTGTTGCACTATACATACTCTTTTCAGGGTCAGAACCAAATGTTATGACTTCACAGTCAGTATCCTTATAAAAATATTCATAATTGTCTATGTCTGAGTTGATGATAAGTGTTCCGTCAGATGGAAGCTTTTCAGTAAAAAGCTTGAATGAATGACGTATATCATCAAGGTCTTTGAAAAAATCAAGGTGGTCAGCTTTGACATTAAGTATAATATTGATAGTAGGGTTAAATGATAAGAAGCTGTTAGTGTATTCGCAGGCTTCTGTAACGAAAAGGTCAGAACGTCCAACTCTTATATTACCGCCTATGCTGTTAAGTATGCCTCCTACCGAGATTGTAGGGTCAGCATCAGCAGCAAGAAGAATTTCAGTAATCATAGAAGTTGTAGTAGTCTTACCGTGAGTACCAGCTACATTTACTGCGGTATGGTAATTCTTCATAATCTGTCCGAGAAGCTCAGCTCTTGTCAGTGTTGGGATACCAGCATCAACAGCAGCTTTAAGTTCAGGATTATCAGGGTGGATTGCAGCTGTGTATACAACAAGGTCAATGTCACCTGTGATATTGTCAGCAGACTGTGGATAAGAGATTATACATCCGTCCTGCTGTAATTCAGTTGTTAAATCTGATATATGTGCATCAGAACCGGATACGGTAAAATGACGATCAAGAAGAATCTTTGCAAGACCGCTCATGCTTATTCCGCCGATTCCGATAAAATGTACATGTATTGGAGTATTAAAATCAATTGTAAACATAGGAATTTCCTTTCTTAAACTAATTCAAGTAAGATTATATGCCTAAAAGCTTTTTTTTTCAAATTGTTTTGTTGTTAAGTACATAAAAAATACTGATTAAGAAATTGTACGAAAAATTATCAAAAAAATGCAAAATTATTTTTACTTAATGGAAAATATATGATATAATTTATACAACTTAAGATAGTAAAATAAACATCAGAGGTGGTAGCATGATTAAAAAAGAAATGATAGCAATGCTGTTAGCCGGTGGACAGGGTAGCAGACTCGGTGTTCTGACGGCTAAGGTTGCGAAACCAGCAGTAGCATTTGGTGGTAAGTACAGAATAATAGACTTTCCATTAAGCAACTGTATTAACTCAGGAATTGATACTGTAGGTGTCCTTACACAGTATCGTCCCCTTCGTCTTAATTCCCATATCGGAATAGGTATTCCTTGGGATCTGGACCGTAATGTAGGTGGTGTAACAGTTCTTCCTCCATATGAGAAGAGTACCAATAGTGAATGGTATACAGGAACTGCTAATGCTATCTACCAGAATCTTGAATATATGGAACAGTACAATCCAGAGTATGTTCTTATATTATCTGGCGACCATATTTACAAGATGGATTATAAGATAATGTTAGATTATCACAAGGCTAATAATGCCGATATTACAATCGCAGCTATGCCTGTTCCAATTGAGGAAGCAAGCAGATTTGGTATAGTTGTTACAGATTCGGACAACAGAATAACAGAATTTGAAGAAAAGCCAGCTAATCCTAAGAGCAATCTTGCTTCAATGGGTATCTACATATTTAAGTGGAGTGTATTAAAGGACGCACTTATTAAGCTTAAGGATCAGCAGGAATGTGATTTTGGTAAGCATGTAATTCCATATTGCTTCAATAATAATAAGAGAATATTTGCATACGAATATAACAGTTATTGGAAGGATGTAGGAACATTAAGCTCATATTGGGAAGCTAATATGGAACTTATAGATATTATTCCTGTATTTAATCTTTATGAAGAATTCTGGAAGATATATACAAGAACAGATACAATTCCACCACAGTATATTGCAGATAATACATTTATAGAGAAGAGTATTATTGGTGATGGAACAGAAGTATATGGAAGAATATATAATTCAGTAATAGGTTCTGGTGTTACTATCGAAGAAGGTGCCGTAGTCAGAGATTCAATTATTATGAATAATTCTGTTATTGGTAAGAATACAATCGTTAATAAGTCAATAATTGCAGAGGAAGTTGTTATAGGTGACAACGTAGAGCTTGGTGTAGGAGAAGAAGTACCTAATGTTAAACTTCCTAAGATATATAATTCTGGACTTGTAACAATTGGTGAGTGTTCAGTTGTTCCTGATGGAGTTAAGGTTGGAAAGAACACAGCTATATCAGGCGTTACAACTGTTGAAGATTATCCAGATGGATTGTTGCCAAGCGGAGGAATTATTATTAAGGCAGGTGAAGTTGAATGAAAGCAATAGGTATAGTATTAGCAGGTGGTAATAACAGAATGATGCGCGAATTGACTAATAAGAGAGCTATTGCTTCAATGCCTGTTGCAGGAAGCTACAGAGCAATAGATTTCGCACTTAGTAATATGTCGAATTCGCATATCCAGAAGGTTGCAGTAATAACACAGTATAATGCACGCTCACTTAATGAGCATTTAAGCTCATCTAAATGGTGGGATTTTGGTAGAAAACAGGGTGGACTTTATGTGTTCACACCTACTATCACTGCTGAGAGCAGCAGCTGGTACAGAGGAACAGCAGATTCATTGTATCAGAATATAGATTTCTTAAAGTCAAGCCACGAGCCATATGTTGTAATAGCCTCTGGTGATGGAATATATAAGCTTGATTATAACAAGATTCTTCAATATCATATTGAGAAGAAGGCAGATGTTACAGTTGTCGTAAAGAAGCTTGATAACAGAGCAGATATTGGAAGATACGGAGTTGTTGCACTTACAGACGAGGGACGTATAACAGATATTGATGAGAAGCCGTTAGAGACTAATCTTTCAACAGTATCAACAGGTATCTATGTTGTAAGAAGAAGGCTTCTTATTGAACTTCTTGAGAAAGCTGCTGAAGAAGACAGATACGATTTTGTAAGGGATATTCTTGTAAGATACAGGAATATCAAGAAGATATATGGCTATATGCTTGATACATACTGGAATAATATATCATCAGTAGATTCATATTATAAGACCAATATGGACTTCTTAAAGAGAGATGTAAGAGATTACTTCTTCAAGCAGTATCCGGATATATATTCTAAGGTTGAGGATCTGCCACCAGCTAAGTATAATTATGGGGCAAATGTTTCTAACAGCCTTGTATCCTGTGGCTGTATCGTTAATGGTACAGTGGAGAATTCAGTGCTGTTCAAGAAGATATATATTGGCAATAACGCAGTTGTTAAGAATTCAATAATTATGAATAATGCTTATATAGGTGATAATGCTTATATTGAGAACTGCATAGTTGAAAGCAACAGCACTATAAAAGCTAACTCAAGATATGTTGGCGAGAATGGTGTTAAGATAGTTATTGAGGACAGCCCATCATATTATTAATGCCATTTTGATATTAAATAATTAATAAAAGCCTCCGGTGTATATAACACTGGAGGCTTTGTTAGTTATTTTTATGTGCCGGGGATGCATACTCGCACTATATTCCTTTATTACCCTTTGCTTTGCGGAATTGTGTTGGAGATAAGTGGTTGAGGTGTTTGAAGGCATCACCAAAATAGTTGCTGTTATCATAACCGCATTCAAGTGCAATCTCTGTTATGCTCATATCCGTTTCTAAAAGAAGTTGCTCAGAATGGTTAATTCTTATGGTATTGAGGTATTCCTTAAATCCAAATCCGTTAACAGCTTTAAACTTTTTAGAAAAATAAGATGGGTTCAGATGAAGCATATCAGCTATTTCATCAAGTGTAATATCTTTATTATAATTAAGCATAATATAATTCATAGCCTTTTGTACGGATACATCTGCGATGGATACAGTATCAACAAGGCTTGCAGGGGAAGCAGGCTTGTTATCACAATACCGGCAGAGCAGTATTAACAGATTTTGCAGGTAATTCTTGTATACACAGGGTGAAAGAGCATTACTGTTCTGTCTTTCGTTAATCAGAACACTGAATATAGATAGGAATTCGTGCCTGTGATTATCCGGTATTGAGAAGAAGTGCATATAAAATGTATCTTTAAACTGTTCAAAGCCTAGTATGTCGATAAGGTCGCTTATATAATCGTCAGTGAATTCTATATAAAGGCGTTCGTGATAAGCGTTATTAAGATAAGTGGTCTTATGAAGCACGTTATCAGGAATAAACAATATTGTGCCAGCTTCCATACGGTATGTATTATCGTGTATAAACATATTGCACGAGCCATTCATAAGATAATAAAGCTCATAATATGAATGTGAATGGGCAGAGTGCATAGCATAGGCTGAATTATAAATCTGCTGTGATATTTCAAATCTTGAAGCCATAGGATACCTCTTTCGGTGTTAGGTGTGCTATAGGTAAAAAAGTTATTTTGCTAAGGAATAATAGCTTTTATATTTTTAGTATCTGCATTATATGATGTTGGGGTCAAAGGCCCCCACCTATGAGCAAGCTTATGCGGGTTTAGACCCTTTGACCCTGATATCATTATATAATAATATTACACACGATTAGCTGTAATGTAAATGAATTTATAATGATATATTAATGACAGATTATTAGTGTATACATGGACATTGTGTATATACAATTAGCTTAAAAAGTGTTATTATAAATAAAGCTATAAGTGATTTTAATGTTAAATGATTATAATAGTGAATAACTTTAAAAGAGTAATGAGGAGGTACGCATATGGGTACAGTGGTAAGACTTGAAGATTATTGCAAGTCATTCAAAAGTGCTGAGGTATTAAAGAATATTAACCTGACACTAGAGAGCGGGAAGGTTATAGGACTTAAAGGTAAGAATGGTTCAGGTAAGACAATGCTTATGAGGGCTATAAGCGGGCTTATACTTCCAACATCAGGAAAGGTATACATTAACGATAAGGAGCTTGGCAGGCACATTTCATTTCCGCCAAGTATAGGGATTTTAATTGAGAATCCTTCATTTATAAGCAATTATACAGGTTTTAAGAACCTAAAGATACTTGCATCTATTCAGAACCGTATTAGTGATGATGAGATAAGAGATGCTATAAGAAAGGTCGGACTTGACCCGGACGATAAGAGAACATTTAAGAAATATTCATTAGGAATGAAGCAGAGATTAGGAATTGCGGCGGCTATAATGGAACGCCCTGATATAGTTATTCTTGATGAGCCTATCAATGCACTTGATGAGGCAGGAGCAGGACTTATAAAGGGACTTTTAGATGAGCTTAAAGCCAATGGTTCACTTATAATAATTGCGTGCCACGACACAGAAGAACTTAACTATCTTTCAGATGAGATATACGAAATCTATGACGGCGAAATCACAGGTCATATAGAACACCCAGACGAAAAAGTATCTTAATGAAATAACTGCCATCAGTCTACTAACCTGATGGCAGTTTATTTTTCCAGCACACCTAATAATACACCCAATAATATATTCAATAATACATTGAATAACCTCCCCAAAATCTGTACAATATAAAATAATTATAAATCCCCACCAAAGGAAGGAACAAAATATGTATATAATAGCAGGATTAGGCAACCCAGGAGCACAATACGCAGGAACAAGACACAATGTTGGTTTCGCCTGCATAGATGAACTTGCCGACCAATATAATATAAGTGTAGACACATCTAAACATAAAGGTCTTATAGGAAAAGGTGTTATAGAAGGACATAAAGTAATTCTTGTAAAGCCTATGACTTATATGAATAATTCAGGCGAGTGTATAAGAGAAGTTATGGATTATTACAAGGCAGATATAGATGATTTAATTGTTATATTTGATGATATAAGCCTTGAACCGGGAAGGTTAAGACTCCGTCCAAAGGGAAGTGCAGGCGGACACAATGGAATTAAGAGCATAATTGCACACCTTGGAAGTGACCAGTTTAAGAGAGTTAAATTCGGAGTTGGGGATAAGCCAAAGGGCTGGGATCTTGCTGACTGGGTTCTTGGAAGATTTCCGGAGGAACTTTATCCAGCTTTAAGAGAGGGAACTAAGAGAGCCTGTGAGGCAGTAGAGTGCATAATGACAGAAGGTATTGAAAGTGGAATGAATAAATTCAATGGATAAGGAGCAGATATTTTGAACACATTTTTTGACCCTGTAAATAATACGGCGGCAGTTGAACAATTAAATAAAGAGCTTGGCAAAGACGGCGGAAGAACTGTGCTTATAAGCGGCTGTATTGATACACAGAAGGTGCACATATCAAGTGCAATAGCATCAGGATATAAGTATATGCTTATTGTTACAAGTGATGAAGCAAAAGCAAGAAAAATGTGTGATGATGCTTCATTTTTTAATAAAGAAGCAATATACTATCCAGCCAAGGATGCCATATTCTATAGTGCGGACGTACACGGCAACCAGATTACAGGCGAGAGATTAAGGTGTATAAGCCGTATAATCAACCATAGCTGTACAGGTGAGGGAGTGCTTACAGTTGTTACAACTATGGACGGAATTGCAGACAGGCTCATACCTGTCGAAAGATTTAAGGAGGCAGTTATAACCCTTGATTATTCCAGCGAAATAGAACCAGAGAAGCTGGCAAAGAAGCTGGTGGCTATGGGCTTTGTGCGTACTGGAATGGTGGAGGACAAGGGACAGTTTGCAATACGTGGTGGAATTATAGATATTTTCTCATACACAGATGAAGCACCGGTTAGAATTGAGCTGTGGGATACGGAAGTTGATTCTATAAGAATGTTCGATGTTGAGAGCCAGAGGTCGATTGAAAGGCTCCAAAGCTACAGCATTTTCCCGGCTACTGAATATATATTTACAGAAGATGAGTTAAAAAATGGTCTGTACAATATTAAGGAAGAGTGTGACAGGCAGCTTGAGTGTTTTGATTATGGTAAGAGAAAGCGTACAAAGGAGCAGATTGAGGCGGGTAATAATCTTAACAAGCTTGTTGCAGATGTCGAGCGTACCGGTAATTATGAGAAGTTCACAGATACACTTGTGGCAGATACAGTTGGACTGGCAGAGTATTTTCCGGAGGAGAATACTCTTGTTGTGTTAGATGAGCCTAACAGGCTGAAAGAATGTAATGAGCTGACATTGTATGAATACAACGAGAGTATGAAGAACCGTCTTGCTGCAGGTTATGTGCTTCCAAGCCAGACTAATAAGGTCAAGGCTATGAATGAGATTATCAGTGATTTAAGGAATAATAAAAAGCTTATATTAACGACACTTGATTATAAGCCTGAGGGTTTTGAGATAGATTATTCTATGTACATCACGGCAAGAAGCATAAGCTCATATAATAACAGTTTTGAGTATCTGGCTAAGGATTTGGAAAAGTACAAGAAAAATGGATATACAACAATACTTGTATGCAGTTCAAGAACGAGGGCGTTAAGAATAGTTGATGATCTGGGAAAGCTTGGAATTGCCAGCTTTTACAGCGAGGATTTTAATAAGGATTACGGAAGCGGGCTTATTATAGTGACATATGGAAGCCTGCATAAAGGCTTTGAGTATCCTGTTCTTTCATTTGTTGTTATTGCAGAGAATGATATATTCAGTGCAAGAAAGATGAAGAAGCTTAAGAAGAAAAAGCACGATGGAAAGAACATTGCCAGCTTTAACGAACTTAATATAGGTGATTATGTTGTGCACGAGAGCCACGGACTTGGTGTATACAAGGGAATAGAAAAGATACAGGTAGAAGGTGTTGAGAAGGATTATATTAAGATTGCGTATGCGAATAACGGCAATCTATATGTGCTTGCAACACAGCTTGACCGTCTGCAGAAGTACGCTAATCAGGATACGGAGAAAAAGCCTAAGCTTAACAGTCTTGGTGGTGTTGAGTGGAAGAAGACAAAAGCCAAGGTTACAGGGGCAGTTGAGGAAGTGGCTAAAGAGCTTGTAAGGCTTTATGCGATAAGGCAGAAGGTTGAGGGCTACAGATTTTCACAGGATACTGTATGGCAGAAGGAATTTGAGGAAATGTTTCCTTATGAGGAGACAGATGATCAGCTTAATGCCATTGACGATACCAAGAAGGATATGGAAAGCGGCAGGGTTATGGACAGACTTATATGCGGCGATGTCGGCTATGGAAAGACAGAAGTTGCAATACGAGCTGCATTTAAGGCTGTTCAGGACGGCAAGCAGGTGGCTTATCTTGTTCCCACAACAGTGCTTGCAAGCCAGCATTTTTCAACATTTGAGGAGAGAATGAAAGGCTTTCCTGTTAATGTCGGTCAGTTGTCAAGCTTCAGGACAAGTGCACAGAATAAAAAGACGATTGAAGGGCTTAAGAATGGCACGATAGATGTTGTTATAGGAACGCATCGTGTATTGTCAAAGGATGTGCAGTTTAAGGATCTGGGACTGCTTATTATTGATGAGGAACAGCGTTTTGGTGTTGCACATAAAGAAAAGATTAAAGAATTAAAGAACAACATAGACGTTCTTACATTAAGTGCAACTCCTATTCCAAGAACACTTCATATGAGCCTTGTCGGTATTAGGGATATGAGTGTTCTTGAAGAGCCGCCGGTGGACAGACATCCGATACAGACATTTGTTACAGAACATAATGATGAGATGATAAGAGAGGCGGTTACAAGAGAACTTGCACGAAATGGACAGGTGTATTATGTATACAACAAGGTAAGGGACATTGAGGAACGTGCTGAGTATATACAAAATCTTGTTCCTGATGCGGTTGTTGCGTATGCACATGGACAGATGGATAAGCGTATGCTTGAAAAGATTATGTATGAGTTCGTCAATGGAGAGATAGATGTTCTTGTATCTACGACAATTATAGAAACAGGTATGGATATACCTAACTGTAACACTATGATTATAGAAAATGCTGACCAGTTCGGGCTTTCCCAGCTTTACCAGTTAAGGGGAAGAGTTGGACGAAGTACAAGAACGTCATATGCTTTTCTTATGTACAAAAGGGATAAGATGATATCCGAGGTTGCAGAGAAGAGATTAAGTGCTATAAAGGAATTCTCTGACCTTGGTTCGGGCTTTAAGATTGCTATGAAAGACCTTGAGATAAGAGGTGCAGGAAATGTGCTTGGAAAGAGCCAGCACGGGCATATGGCGGCAGTAGGTTATGACTTGTATTGTAAAATGCTTAATCAGGCAGTCAATAACTTAAAGGGCATAAAGAACGAATACAGTTTTGAGACTACTGTTGATCTGGAAGTTGATGCATATATTCCAGCTTCATATATTAAGAGCGAATACCAGAAATTAGATATCTATAAAAGGATTGCAGCACTTGAAACGAGGGAAGAATTGTCAGATATGAAAGATGAACTCTCAGACAGATATGGAAGTATTCCTTCGTGTGCTTCTAATCTTTTGATGGTAGCACTTATAAAGAGCAAGGCACATAAGATAGGAATTATGGAGATTAAGGGCGAAACTGCCGCTAATCCGGCAGGAGGTGCATCTAACTGGAGAACAGTTATGAATATATATCCTAAGGCTGATATAGATTCTGATGCAATTCCTAAACTTCTTGAAAGCTTCGGTGGGGCTTTGGATTTTAAAGTAAATGGAGTGCCACATTTTATATGGACAGTTACTAAAAGAAAATTTACAAGCCAGAAAGAATACCTTAACGGACTTTTAGATATGATGGATATTATGGAAGATGCAATTAGTACTTTACAAAATTAAATATAGTGGTATAATAATGACAATTTAGTGCTTTAAAGTGTAACGCTTTAAAGTGCAATAAAGCGTGTGCAGAAGCATATCAGACATATGTAATA
>UMJC01010611.1_pt1 | contig 14974 bp, 9 predicted proteins | sample 1965941 | NCBI WGS metagenome assembly UMJC01 (sample SAMEA4836141, study PRJEB28245) | human gut metagenome | biome: gut microbiome; material: fecal sample | place: Denmark | collected 2008 | reverse complement strand
TCACATTAACAAGCTCGTCACGGAACTCCTCGCTAAGATTAACATAGCACACCTTTTCTACAACAGACACGCCAAGAAGCTTGACGTCCTTTGGCAGTGACGTGTATGCTCCTGCGGCTGTAGGTCCGCTTATAAGCCTCTGCACAATCATTCTTTCTATTGGCATATTCTTATTATAAGCAAGCATTTCCTTGACTTTAACAAGCTTGGTACCTGTATAATCTGCATAATACAACTGTACATTACGCCAGTCCATTTCTCCAAATGCACTGTCTGATTCCGTAAAATCTGTCTTTTTTAATGCACCTATAACTGTACCGTCCTCATACAAAGCTTCCTTGCCATCAACATAAAAATGTACATACAATACATCATCTATCTGCGTAAGCATTTTTACTACTGCTGCCCTGAATAACAGTTCAACCTGTGTACTCATCTGCTTATATGAAGATGAATAATTAAGTGCAATCGCTTTTCCATCAAGCATAACATCTAACAGCGTAACATTATCAGGCTTTATTATATACTCATTCTTATCAGCAGGCTTAACATTCATCTTATCAAGAAGCTGTCTTGCTGTATCTTCTATAGAAGTGTCAATGTCAATATTATAATTCTGTTCTATAAGCTTGTCCTTTGAACTGTTCGTATAATAAACTGTATACTGCCTGCCCCTGTTCTGTGAAGAACACGCCGTCAGCTCTACAGCCATACAACAGCATAATAATGTAACTACCAGCTTATTAATCAATAGTCTAATTCTCATTCTTATCCTCATCATCTGACTCCACATAATTAAGCGGTATTCTGAAAGTAAATGTTGTTCCCATCCCCTCCTCACTATACAGCTTAATTGTTCCGTGGTGCATTAATATAATATTCTTAACTATAGAAAGTCCAAGACCTGTTCCACCTGTCTGCCTTGACCTTGCCTTGTCAACCCTGTAAAATCTCTCAAAAACCCTGCTCTGGCTCTCTTTAGGTATTCCAATTCCAGAATCTTCAACCCTTACAAAGAAGAACTGATGATCTGCATTAAGTGAAACATGCACCCAGCCGTCCATATCATTATATTTGATAGCATTTTCAACAAGATTAGATATTACCTGTGTTATCTTAACCTCATCAATCTGTGCCACAACCGGTCTGAAACTCTCAAATAGCAATTCTATATTCTTCTTTTGTGCAAGTGGCTTTAACCGCTTTAACACAAGCTCTAACAGTTCATTAAGATTAACTGATGAAATATTAAGGGTAGCTGAAGCTCTATCAAGCCTTACCATACATAAAAGATCCTCAATAATCTTATTCTCCCTGTCAATTTCACTTACAATATCAACCATAAATTCCTTATATACTTCCACAGGAACATCTTCCTGCGTATTAAGCGAATCGGCAAGAACCTTAATTGAAGTTATAGGTGTCTTTAACTCGTGTGATACATTTGACACAAACTCAGACCTTGAATTATCAAGCTCACTGTTCTTGTCCATAATACTGTTAAAATGCTTTGCAAACTGTCTAAGTTCTGTAGAACCTTTAACGTCCATTCTCTTGTCTATATATCCAAAATCAACTTCTTCAACAATATGAAGTGCTTTCTTATACGGCTTAAAATAAAAATATGTCACAATAATCGAAACAACAAGAATAATAGTAATTATCACAAATTCAATAACCCATATCCTGTCAAAAGCATTCCCTGCTATCTGGCTTATATCTGATATATCAAGATTAACTACTAGAACAGCTATAAGCTGTCCCTCGCTGTTGTATACAGGAGAAGCTGCTTCTATATTGCCGGTCTTTTTGCTGTAATCAGTTATTGTCTTAGGACTATCATACACAGTTATAACCTTGGAATTAATCATAGTCTTTCCAGTGTCAACAGCATATGTATCCACGCTTATGTTATATTTCTTATCTACAAGCCTTATTCTTATTGCATTAAGCGATGAATAATTCATAAGATTTTCATACACCCCATCATTATGTGCTTCATCAATGCTTCCGTACTTCGTAAATTCAGCCGCAATAAGCACAGCCTCATTATTAACGTATGCTTTCCTTGCTTCAACAAGTGATGTCGTATATGAATATTTAACAGCCTTGACTGCTGAGATTGTCGATATAATAGACATTACTGCTATTATAAATACGAGTCTGAATCTTGTGCTTAAGAAAAAACTTAATATATCTGTTATTAATTTCTTATGATTCATCCTGGATTTAGCCGATTGTCCCCGCGTTCCTTTATTTATATTAAACATTAAAATAATAACCTACTCCCCACTTAGTATGAACATACTTAGGTTCACTTGAATTATCTTCTATCTTCTCTCTTAATCTTCTTATATGAACATCTACTGTACGTCCATCACCCGGGTAATCCGCTCCCCACACTGTCTTTAAAAGTACATCTCTGCTATATACTCTGTTAGGATTAAATGCAAGCAGCTCTAAAAGGTCAAATTCCTTAGCTGTAAGGTAAATCTCTTTGCCTCTGATAAAAAGACTTCTGCTGTCACAGTCAATTCTCATATCCCCGATATTTAATACATTACTCTTAGCCTGTTCTTTCTCAGGCTTATTATTTCTTCTTAAGATTGCTTTCATTCTTGCTTTAACTTCAAGAATATTAAATGGCTTTGTTATATAATCATCCGCACCATATTCAAGTCCCATAATCTTATCCATATCATCGCCCTTGGCCGTAAGCATAATTATAGGAACATTAGAGAACTCTCTTATCTGCTGGCATACCTCAAGTCCATTCATCTTAGGAAGCATTATATCCAGAAGTATTATATCGTAATCATTGTTCTTAGCCATATCAAGTGCTTCTTCACCATCATAGGCACAGTCAACCACACTGTAGTCCTGTATAAGGCTGAATTTAATTCCTTTAACAATCATCTTTTCATCATCAACAACTAATACTTTACCCGCCATCTTTAATAATTACTCCTTGTTCAAACACATATATAATCTTTTATCTTGTTAAATGCTGCATCTTTTATTCCTGATACATTCTTTATATCTTCTATCCTTTTAAAAGCACCATGCTTTTCCCTATAACTTATTATATCTAATGCCCTCGCCTCACCTATGCCGGATAACTGCATAAGTTCAGACTTGGAAGCTTTATTAATATCAATAAGATTACTACTGCCTGCTCCCCCTGTGTTACTACCATAACTTTCGCTATTACCGCCTGAATTCTCTGTATTACTGCCCGATATCCCCGTGGCATTGGGATTACAGCCGTTGTTTATTTCATCTGTCAGGCTTATATCATCGTAAGCATATGGGATATATATTTTATCTCCATCCTTTAACTGCATTGCAAGATTAACTCTGGTGCCGTCTGCCTCATCAATAAGACCTCCGCAAAGTTCCACCGCCTGATACAGTCTCATACCTGCACCACCACTGACAACTCCTGCATTAACAACTGCACCACATATATATACATATATCTTACTGTTATTCTCATCCAGTCCGTCATTGCCTGCTTCGTTACCATTAATACCATTACTATTGTTAATATCAGCAGCACCGCCGCTGGTAACTCCACCGATAATACTCTTGCTATCACTTTCCTTATCTGAAATATTATCTTTATTAATTATAACACTGCCATCTTCTTTGGTTGGGTTTATATAAAATATGCCTGCAATTATAATAATTAATACTAATACAGCTGTTTTAATAATATATCTACGCTTTTTATATAATTTAATTAAGTCCATGTATACTCCTTATATCTATAATACATTATTATAAGATATAAAGTTCCCTTCGCATACATTTTTATTGTACCTAATTAATATCCATATTACAAGCAAAACCTCAAATATTACTATATAAATTACTGTACAAATAATCATTATAATTACCGTATATCATTTACATAAAATACCGTTTTTGGTAAAATGTAAACATTATTATCCATAGGGGGAAGCAAATTTGAACCAACAGACTAAACATCGACACAAATTCAGTTTATTTGACGAACAGACAGGTAATATTCCGTGTGGAAATATCGTATATATAATTGCATTTTTTATTCCAGTTATAATATTTACAGCCTTGTATTTTGCAAGGGAAATATTTCCATTCGGCAATAACTGTTATCTGCGTTCTGATATGTATCACCAGTACGCTCCATTTTTCTCTGAGCTATGGTATAAAATCCGCAACGCAGAAAGCCTTACTTATAGCTGGGATATCGGTATGGGAACTAATTTCACATCTTTATATGCGTACTATCTGGCAAGCCCTGCTAACTGGATTATTGTATTATTCCCACAGAAATATATGATTGAGATTATGAATACTCTCATAATCCTTAAGTTATCTTTATCAAGCGTTTCTATGACCCACTATATAAGCAGGCATTTTTCCAACAAGAATATATGTATAGCTTTATTCGGGTTATTCTACGCATTTTCCGGATATGTAGCTGCTTATAGCTGGAACATTATGTGGCTTGACTGTCTTATACTTGTTCCTCTTATTATGCTTGGCCTTGAAAGACTTGTTAATGAAGATAAATGCTTTCTATACTGCATAAGTCTTGGATTATGTATATTCACTAACTACTATATTGCAATTATGGTATGTTTATCAGTTGTTCTTTATTTTATTGTGCTTGTAACTGCCTACAAAAAAGAACGTACTTTCAAGAATTATTTTAAGACATTTCTAAAATTTGCATTTTACTCACTGATTGCCGGTGGGCTTGCGGCATGCCTTTTACTGCCTGAGTTCTACACATTTTCTTTATCAGCTTCAAGTGACATTGCATTTCCTAAGAAATTAAGTCTTTATTTCAGCATATTAAATATGCTCACTAGACAATTAATAAATGTTCCTGTCCACCTTGGACTTGAACACTACCCTAACATATACTGCGGCGTTGCTGTATTCCTTCTTTATCCTCTCTATGTTATGGACAAAGACATCAATTTATGCGAAAAGATAGGCAAATCCGTATTACTGCTTGTCTTCCTTACAGCATTTAACCTTAATATACCTAATTTTATATGGCACGGATTTCATTATCCTAACAGCCTGCCTTGCAGACAATCATTTATATACATTTTCTTCCTGCTTACAATGTGTTATGAGGCATTAAGCCATATAAAGCGGATGACAAGCAGACAGTTAGGAATTGCCGTATGGATAAGCTTAGGACTTCTTGTGCTTATTGAACAGGTATTTGCAGTTGATGAAACTTATGATTTTAAGGCAATTTACTTAAGCGGTGCTTTTATTCTTGTGTATGCAGGACTTATGATTGTCTATAACAAGACCAACTGGAAGCTGCCTGTAACAGTATTTCTTGCATTTATAGTCTGTATAATAGAATGTACTATCAATATGGATTCAACAGGAATTGGAACTACTAACAGAACCTCTTATCTTTTAGATTATGATGCTATTAAATCTGTGACACAGACCGTAAGAGATGAAGATACATCATTTTACCGAATGGATAAGAAGTTTGGTGCGCGTTCAAAAAATGACGGAGCTTGGCATAATTACAACTCAATATCAACATTTTCATCAACTTCAAGTGCTGGAATGTCAGAATTGTTCGGAAAGCTTGGCTTTGAACATTCAATGAATGCCTATGGCTACAATGGTGCTACACTTGTTACAGAAAGCTTATTCTCGGTTAAATATACAATTACCAACCGTATACTTACAAGCAGTTCTCTTCGCGAGTATTACGTTGGAGATGACGGCGAATTCGTCTATGAGAATAAATATACACTTCCACTTGGATTTATAACCTATAATAATGCAGGCGAATGGAATCCATCAGAAGCCAATGGAACAGGAATTGAGAACCAGAACTCGCTTATACAGACACTTACAGGCATTGCCAATGTATTTACACTTACTTATGAAAATGCCACCGACTCAAGCTTTGAAGTTAAGCCTGTAAAAGCAGGACATCTGTATATGGTTGTAAGAAATACGACCTGCGACAACGTAACTGCCACTATTAACAATTCTGAATATACTTATTCAGGACTTAAAAATGGCAATCACATAATTGACCTAGGCTACGCCGTTCCAGCAGATACCGTTGTCATATCTGGCGATTCAGCAATGAATGCCAGCGTGTATACACTTGAAACTTCAAGATTTACAGAAGCTTACAATATATTAAATGGCAGTTCCCTTTCTATCACTTCATTTAAAGACACCAAGATAAAGGGAACTATAACAGCTAATAAAGCCGCAACCCTTATATTCTCCATCCCTTACGATAAAGGCTGGAAGGTATATATTGATGGCAGAAAAGTAGAGACCTCTGCCCTTTATGATGCTCTCTTAAGCGTACAGATAAGTGAGGGCAGCCACGAAATAACATTAAAATATACACCTGTGAACCTTATTAAGGGTTGCTTAATTACAGCATTATGTATTATTATATTAATCGGTATTTATATATTAAAGAAGAAAAATATAACAATAAATATATTAAAAACCGCCAGTACAAATAAAGCTGTTGAAGCTGATGATACTTACAACGCATTATCTGAAGATTCAGCTGATAATACTCTCACAGATTTAGATGTTTCATCTGCTATGGATATAAATATCGTGGGTGATAATGATATAAATATGCTAGATAGTCTTGATGACTTCGACAATCTTGACAGTGATGAGATTAATTCATCAGAAGAATAATCAGGCATTCTATTAACAATTAATTATAAGCACTAACGAAGTGCAGGAAAGAGGTACAATATGAAACTTTGGGGCGGACGCTTCACTAAAGAAACTAATGAGCTTGTTAATAATTTTAACGCTTCTATCTCCTTTGACCAGAAGTTCTACAAGCAGGATATTCAGGGAAGCATTGCACACGCTACAATGCTTGCTGCTCAGGGTATTATCTCAGAAGATGAAGGAAAGCAGATTACTGACGGCTTAAAAGGTATTCTTTCTGACATAGAATCTGGAAAGCTTGAAATCACTGATGAATATGAAGATATTCACACATTTATGGAAGCTACCCTTATTGAGCGTATCGGTGATGCAGGAAAGAAGCTTCACACAGGCAGAAGCCGTAATGACCAGGTTGCACTTGATATGAGACTTTATACACGCGATGAAGTTAAAAATGTTGATGAAGAAGTAAGAGAGCTTATGGAAGTTATCTTAAGAATAATCAAAGAAAATGTTGACACTTATATGCCAGGCTTTACTCATCTTCAGAAAGCACAGCCTGTAACTGTTGCTCATCATTTTTCTGCTTACTTTGAAATGTTCAGACGTGACAGAAGCCGACTTCACGATATATATAACAGAATGAACTACTGCCCTCTTGGTTCTGGTGCTCTTGCAGGAACTACATATCCCCTTAACAGAGAGATGACAGCCGAGCTTCTTGGATTTGCTGGTCCTACTCTTAATAGTATGGACTCAGTATCAGACAGAGATTATGTTATTGAATTCTTAAGTGCACTCTCTACTATTATGATGCATTTAAGCAGATTTTCTGAAGAAATATGTATATGGAATTCTAACGAATACAAATTCATCGAATTAGATGATGCTTTCAGTACAGGTTCAAGCATTATGCCACAGAAGAAGAACCCTGATATAGCTGAGCTTGTCCGTGGTAAGACTGGACGTGTATATGGTGCTCTTATGAGTATCCTCACAACTATGAAGGGAATTCCTCTTGCCTATAATAAAGATATGCAGGAAGATAAAGAGCTTACATTTGATGCTATAGATACTGTTAAGGGCTGTGTAAGCTTATTCAAGGGTATGATTGATACTATGAAATTCAATAATACACGTATGGAAGACTCAGCTAAAAAAGGCTTCACTAATGCTACTGATGCCGCTGACTACCTTGTTAAGAAAGGGGTTCCTTTCAGGGATGCACATGGTATTGTAGGACAGCTTGTTCTTATGTGTATTGACAAGGGTATTGCACTTGATGACCTTTCACTTGATGAATACAAGAAGATAAGCCCTGTATTTGAAGAAGATGTATACGAAGCTATCAGCTTAAAGACCTGCGTTGAAAAACGTCTTACTCTCGGAGCACCTGGCCCTGAGGTTATGAATAAAGTTATCGGACTTTATGATGAGTATATGAAGGACAACCAGAAATTATAAAATATACCACTATAAAATATACTCACTTAAAGCTTATTTAAAATAAAACATAAATAACTACAGTTCAGAATTAATAAACAAACATAATAATATAAAAAGCCCTGTCATTATTGGCATATATTGGGACTTCCAGTATATGCCAATAATGACAGGGTATTTTTAAATATTTTTAAAATGTGAATTTCTCAACCTTACCATCTTTACTATCATAAGTTGATGTAAGATAATCAAATCTATATCTTGCTTCACCGTGCATAGGAACAGTAAATGTCAAAGTCTTATCCCAATCCATTCCACGTCTTATCATCTTTTTCTTTTCTGAATGTAACAACAAATGCTCCTTTAATCTGCATGGATGTTGCCATATAATCATAAGTGACTAACTCCCAGCCGTCAGCTGCTCTCTCATTAATCAGATTGTCTAACATAGCAATATCATTAGCATCTGCCTTATCTGAAAGCCATTTAGTGCCAACCGTTAAAATCTCTGTTTTGTATGTATACATATACTCCTCCTTTATTAGATACTATCTTAACTTTATATATTATTATATTATATTATATTGATTTCTTTTTTACAATTTGTAATTTATAACCTAAAGCCTCAAGTATATGACTAAATGTGCGTATTGTTGGATTACTTTTCTTTTTCTCAATTCTGGAAATATCCTGCTGTTTGTTTCCTGTCAATGCAGCTAATTATTTTTGCGTAATATTTTCCTCTTACTTTATTAGAGCACAACATAAATGTTGTATTGTCAAATATAAAATTATATATTTTTATTCAATAATTACATCTGACCTTATTACACATTCATCTTCTCCCTTATAATTAAATGTCAGTTTAATACCACCTGACATTATCAAACTTCTTTACATTGAACATTTTAATATAATCAGATAAGTCTTATTATAGTCGCAAGTTAATTAAGTTACTGCTATGTAATATATTTGTAGTTCTGGCAGAGCATTTTAACAATTTAACAAAAAGCATTTAAATATAAAGAAATGAGGTTAATAATTATGACAACTACTTCTCAGTATGAATTAAACAAAGGACTTGCACAGATGTTAAAGGGCGGAGTTATTATGGACGTAACAACTCCTGAACAGGCTAAGATTGCTGAGGCGGCTGGTGCCTGTGCTGTTATGGCACTTGAAAGAATACCTGCTGACATCAGAGCCGCTGGCGGTGTATCACGTATGAGTGACCCTAAGATGATTAAAGGAATTCAGGAAGCTGTAAGTATCCCTGTTATGGCTAAGTGCCGTATCGGTCATTTTGTTGAAGCCCAGATTTTACAGGCTATTGAGATTGATTATATTGATGAATCAGAAGTACTTTCTCCTGCTGATGACATTTATCATATTGATAAGACACAGTTCAATGTACCATTTGTATGCGGTGCAAGGGACTTAGGCGAAGCTTTAAGAAGAATTAACGAAGGGGCTTCTATGATTAGAACTAAGGGTGAACCTGGTACTGGTGATGTTGTTCAGGCTGTACGCCATATGAGAAAAATGAATTCTGAAATCCGCAAGATTACATCTATGCAGAAAGATGAACTCTTTGAGGAAGCTAAGCAGTTACAGGTTCCTTACGACCTTGTACTTTATGTGCACGATAATGGAAAGCTTCCTGTTGTTAACTTTGCCGCTGGTGGTGTTGCAACCCCTGCTGATGCTGCTCTTATGATGCAGCTTGGTGCTGAGGGTGTGTTCGTAGGTTCTGGTATATTCAAGTCTGGTAATCCTGCAAAACGTGCTTCTGCTATCGTTCAGGCTGTTACTAACTATCAGGATGCAGCACTTATTGCCAAGTTATCAGAAGACCTTGGCGAAGCTATGGTAGGTATCAATCTTAGTGAAATACAGATAATTATGGAAGAACGTGGACGTTAATAATATAATCGCACATAGAAATGAGGCTTACTATGAAGATAGGTGTACTTGCTGTCCAAGGTGCTTTTATTGAACACGAGCATATGATTGAAGAAATCGGACATACAGCAATAGAAATAAGACAACGGGATGATTTAGAGGGATTAGACGGTCTGATACTGCCTGGCGGTGAAAGTACTGTTCAGGGACAGTTACTTAACAAGCTTGATATGATGAAGGACATTAAGAATATGATTAGTAATGGTCTTCCAACACTTGCAACCTGTGCTGGACTTATACTTCTCTCTGAACATATAGCAGACGATGACATAGTCCATATAGGAACGCTTCCTGTCACCATTAAACGTAACGCTTACGGAAGACAGCTTTCAAGCTTTGTAACTAACGCTGATATTAAGCATATCGGCAATTATCCTATGACATTTATAAGAGCACCTTATATCGAAAATGTCAGCGATGGTGTTGAAGTGCTTGCAAGTGTTGATAATCATATTGTTGCCGCTAAATACAATAATCAGATTGGACTTTCTTTCCACCCTGAATTAACAGGCGACACACGCATACACGAATATTTCTTATCAACTATAAAATAGCTCTATTCAAAAATAAAAATCAGGACAATGCAGCAGAATACGCCACGCTGTATTGTCCTGATTTTATTATGCTTATATAACGTTGAAATGTTATTTATATACGATGAATAGCAAAATTATAATTTACACTCTGACTTTTATGCCTTTTGTGTCTCTATGTGCCATTTTCATCTTAGCAAAGTCTATCTTCTTTCCTTTATATTCCATCGTGAATTCCATTCCGTCATCCATAATGAATATATCTTCTATATAATCGTCTTTGCCAAGCTTAATACCTCTGACACCTACTGCACTCTTCTTCTTAACTGGTATTTCAGAAAGAGGGAACTTTAAGAACACACCATTAGCTGTCTGTACAATTACATTTTTATTACTTACAATTTCTTCAACTTCACTTCTGCTGCCATCAAGATTAAACTTAGAAAGCGTTTCAACCTGAACGTCAGCCTTTTCAATGCTTACTATCTTGTCATCATCCTGAAGCTTTGTCGAAGCTACCGTTCTCTTGGCTACATCAAATTCTGCCGTGTCAACTATCTTCATCATGCCCTGACTTGTAACAAAGAGCAGCTTCTGATTTTTGATAGTTTCATATGCACACAAGTATATAATAAGTTCACCGCTGCTGTCATAATTTCCAAGATTATCTATTGGAGTCCCTTTGTCCCTGAACTTAGTGAGGAAAGGAATATCCTTTACTTTAATCTGGTGAAGCTGTCCGTTATCCGTAAATATACATATTTTATCAGTATTCATACAGGTAAATACATACTTAAAATCGTTGTAGATAGCTTCCTTATTACGTTCATAAGAAGCTGTATCTATAGTCTTTGCATAGCCAAATCTATCCATAATAAATACAACTTCCTGTGCTGGAACTTCTTTTTCAACGAATACTGCAACCTTTGCATCAGTTATTACGGTCTTTCGTTCAACACCATATTCCTTCTTAATTCTTACAAGGTCGTCCTTTATTACTTTTGCCATAGCCTTCTTACTGCCAAGTATCTTTTCATACTTTGCAATCTTTGAAAGACATTCGTCATATTCCTTCTGGAGTGCAAGTATCTCAAGACCTATAAGCTTGTACAGGCGCATTTCAAGTATGGCTGAAGCCTGCTTTTCTGTAAAATCAAGCTTAGCCGCCTGATTCTTAGAGGCTTCTGACTTGAATTTGATATTATCAACATTTCCATTAATAAGGCAGTCCTTTGCCATTTTAAGATTAGAGCTTCCACGAAGAATTTCTATTATAAGATCGATTATATCGCAGGCTCTTATAAGTCCTTCTTTAATCTCCTTATTGGCAAGCTCCTTATTAAGAAGTGTTGTGTATTTTCTTGTATTTATCTCATACTGGAAGTCAATATGATGCTTTATTATCTGGCGTAACCCAAGAGTTTCCGGTCGGCCGTCAACTATAGCAAGCATATTTACACCAAATGTATCTTCAAGCTTAGTCTTCTTATATAAAAGGTTCTTAAGATTTTCAATATCTGTGTTCTTCTTTAATTCAAGAACTATTCTTATACCTTCTTTTGATGACTCATTTGACACATCAACAATATCAGTTGTCTTCTTGGTTTCAACCAAATCCACTATATCTGATATGAACTTTCCAATATTAGCACCTATCATTGTATAAGGAATTTCTGTTATTACAAGCCTGTCCTTCTCGCCTTTTCTTGCCGCTGGCTCATATACAGCCTTTCCTCTTAACTTTATCTTTCCTGTACCAGTCTCATATATGCCTGCAAGCTCTGACTTATTAATAACAAGTCCACCTGTAGGAAAGTCAGGTCCGGGTATATACTGCATAAGCTCAGTTGTAGTTATATCTTCATTATCCATATATGCGCATACTGCATCGACAACTTCTGAAAGATTATGTGTTGGAATATTAGTTGTCATACCAACTGCGATACCGTCAGCACCATTTACCAACAGATTAGGTATTCTTACCGGAAGAACTGCTGGTTCTTTCTCTGTTTCATCAAAGTTAGGCACAAAATCAACTACATCTTTATCCAAGTCTGATAAATATACATCCTGTGTGAACTTCTTAAGCTTGGCTTCTGTATATCGCATAGCCGCAGCACCGTCACCTTCTATAGAACCAAAATTGCCGTGACCGTCAACAAGTGCCATTCCCTTTTTAAAATCCTGTGAAAGCACAACAAGTGTTTCATATATAGAACTGTCGCCGTGTGGATGATATTTACCCATTGCATCACCTACGATACGCGCTGACTTTCTATGAGGTTTATCATAATTTAAACCAAGCTGATCCATAGCATACAGCACTCTTCTTTGTACTGGCTTAAGTCCATCCCTTACATCCGGAAGTGCTCTTGCTGTTATAACACTCATTGAGTAATCTATATAGGACTTCTGCATCAGCTCAGAATATTCAGTTTTAATAATATTCTCTGCCATTATTATCTCCGTATAATACTTTTATTAATATATATCATAATACCAGGGTCAAAAGGTCTAAACCCATATGAGCTTGCTCATATGTGGGTGAATGACCTTGGGACCCGCCCCAATATTAGCATAAAAGTGGGATGATAGTCCCACGATATGCGAATATTGGGGAGGATTGTGGGAGTGCGTAGCACGGAACAATCCGTAGGTATCATAGTTGGGGGCTTTTGACCCCAACATCATATCATTTTTATGCATCAATCTCCGCTTCATTAGCGTGTGCATGTATAAATGCTCTTCTTGGTGGCACATCACTTCCCATAAGCATAGAAGTAACCTCTGTTGCCATTCTTGCATCCTCTATCTCTACCTGCTTTAATATTCTTGTCTCTGGATTAAGTGTAGTTTCCCATAACTGTTCAGGGTCCATCTCGCCAAGCCCCTTATATCTTTGCAGAGTAAATGTTCCACTTGCGTGAAGCTCTTTATACCTTTCCAGTGCTTTATCATCATAAAGATACTGTACTGTCCTGCTCTTATCTACCTTCGTCTTAGTTCCTTCTGCCTTCTTAGAAGCTTTGTCTGCCTTAGGTACTTTCTTAAGTTCAGCCCTGTAAAGCGGTGGTGTAGCTATGTACACATGTCCCTGATTAATAAGTTCAGGCATAAATCTATAGAAAAATGTAAGCAGAAGTGTATCAATATGTGCACCATCAACATCGGCATCTGTCATAATGATAATCTTATCGTATCTTAACTTGCTTATATCAAAATCATTGCCGTAACCTTCAAGGAATCCACAGCCAAATGAGTTAATCATAGTCTTAATCTCGGCATTAGCAAGCACCTTATCAATAGAAGCCTTCTCTACATTAAGTATCTTACCTCTTATTGGAAGTATAGCCTGAGTACGTCTGTTTCTTGCTGTCTTGGCTGAACCACCCGCAGAATCTCCCTCGACTATAAACACCTCACATTCCTCTGACTTCTTGCTCTCACAGTTAGCAAGCTTACCATTGGAATCTATTGAGAACTTAGACTTAGATAAAAGATTAGTCTTCGTTCTCTCCTCTGCCTTTCTTATCTTTGCAGACTTTTCGGCACAGGCTATTACTGACTTTAACTGTTCAAGATTTCTATCAAAATATAACTGTACCTCATCACTTGTAACCGCACTTACAACTGTTCCCGCATCCGGATTATCAAGCTTAGTCTTAGTCTGGCCTTCAAATCTTGGTGCAGGGTGCTTGATAGCCACAATTGCTGTCATACCATTTCTTACATCAAGACCGGTAAAGTTATTATCCTTTTCTTTAAGAACACCTAACTCCCTTGCATACTGATTAATAATCATAGTGAACTTAGACTTAAATCCTGTAATATGAGTTCCCCCCTCCTGAGTGTATATGTTATTACAAAAACCAAGAATATTTTCCTCAAACTCATTAACATACTGGAAAGCACACTCTACCTCTATGCCGTCTTCACTCTTCTTAAAATAGATAATATCCGTCACAGCTTCCTTGCCATTGTTAAGTTCCTTTACATATGCCTTGATACCATCTGGTTCTGAATATGTAATCTTTTCCTCGCTTCCACTTCTCTTATCCTCAAAATGTATTGTAAGTCCCGGATTAAGATAAGTTGTCTCGTGCATTCTGCTCTTTATTGCATCTGACTTAAATCTTGTCTTTTCAAATATCTCACCATCAGGAAGAAATGTTACTTTAGTTCCTGTATCATTCTTTCTGCATGTTCCCACTTTTTCAAGTGGTGCTACTGCCTTTCCTCTTTCATAACGCTGCCTGTATACACCACCATCAACCTTTATCTCTACTTCAAGCCAAACTGAGAGTGCATTAACTACTGACGCACCTACACCGTGAAGTCCGCCTGAT
>UMJC01027934.1_pt1 | contig 15195 bp, 14 predicted proteins | sample 1965941 | NCBI WGS metagenome assembly UMJC01 (sample SAMEA4836141, study PRJEB28245) | human gut metagenome | biome: gut microbiome; material: fecal sample | place: Denmark | collected 2008 | reverse complement strand
AATCTGCCTGTCCGTTTCTTTTACAATTATATTCTACAACATGCAACTATTAATATCTACCACCACTTACTACCACTATTTTAAGTTGGCAGGTCCGGCAGGTCATCATTCATGTACTCTGCCTGTTTCTGGTATTCCCTGTGGCGCCTGTACAGAGTGGCTTTTGAAACACCAAGTGACTCGGCAGCCTGTGTTACGGTCATGCCTGAGTCTATCATCCTGTAGACCTTTTCCATATCTATCCAGGTGCGGCTTTTCTTTTTTCCAAGATTTTTTCTAACTGTCATGTTATCCATCTGCACTTTCCTTCTTTCTCCTTAAGTGCTTTCGTTCCTCCTCCATCCTCCTGTATAGGGTGCGCGGTGATACCTTCAGGCTTGACGCTATCTGCCTGTTGGGCAGTCCCTGTCTATACAGAATAAGATACTGATCCATGTCAATTTCTTTTCTTGGTCTGTGCGGATATTCCTTTTGTTTTTTTTCGCTCACAAAAACCACCTCCGGCTCACGATTTTTTTCCAGTCTGTTCATATTTTTTTACTTGATTTGCCCCTTGATTTTTTCTAGTCCGGCTGTTGGGGTAAGCCTCTGTTTCTGTTATGTGTCAGCATTGTATCACCTTGTTTCAGCATTATTTCACTGACATATCACAGGTGTCTCTTTTATGTTTCAAATGCGTTGAAAATGCGTATAATTACGTTTCTTTTTTATCTCACATGTCTTATACATGTCTCACATTCGTTTCAAAACATGTTGTTTATGTGCGTTTTAAGTCATTTTTCGAGCAGAAACACGCTTTATTACATTCTCAACGTAGACTAATTATTTGCAAGATACGCATTCTGTCCGACAGAATACATTTCTTGTCAAGGGCACCGCCCCTGATACCCCGTTAAAATATTTTTTTATATCATGACATCACGCTTTTCATCCAGCCATTTAAAAAATCCTGACATGAAATATCATCATCAGCTGAATAAAAATCGCTCCTGTACCTGTAGACCGATTCAATCAGGCTGCTCTGGACTGAAAGTATTTCTTTTTGCTCTTCAGTCAGTGTTCCAATGAATTCATAGAGCTCATTTTTTATCTGCTTTCTTACTTCAATTTCATCAGAGTGTGCAAAAATATTTTCCTTGCTTGTTGCCATCATTGAAAGAAAATATCTCTGAAATTCGTTTGCAATTTTTTCTTCTAACATCATATCTTATCTCCTGTGGTTTACTGTCCGGCTGTTGCATCCTGTGGCTGCCCAACCTGTGGCTGCGATGTGTCCTGTGTCTGTTCCGCCGACTGTCCGGCCGAAGCATCAGTGGTTTCCGGAAAGACCGCATTGGGATCATCTTCCGGTGAAACATCACGTACATCAGGTGCATTGTCCTGTTCAGTCTCCGTGTTACTGCCTGAGCCGTCAGCTTTGATTTTTTTCACTTTAAGATATCCGTCTTCATCAAAATAATATTCTGTATCCGCCTCAGTTTCTTTTATTTTTTCTGTTGCATTTTCTGTCCCTGCCGTGGTTTCCCTGACTTTATTTTTTTCTGCATTATGAGTATGTTTTATAAGCATGACACCAATTACACATGCAGCTGTCACTAGCATAACAACAAGCAGGATAAAAAGTGCCCTTCGGATTTTTTCATATGGATTTTTTCGCATTATCTTCACTTCTTTCTCAGTGTAACCGGTGTAATGAATTCTTCAAGCTCGTCTGCATCAAATGCAAGCTCCCTGGTTTTCTTCTCATATCCAAGTTCACTTATGAACCTTGTAATTGACATTCCATACCATTCCTTGAATCCTAAAAATATAACCGGGAATGCAAGCGGTATTCCGAAATAACATCCGACATTCAGTGCTATGTTGAACTTGAAATATACAAGTGCTGTTACACCTGCAATGATTAAAAGTGCAGCCGCAACACACAGCACTTCTTTTAATGTATAACCGAACATGAATTCATTTTTATATTCAGTGTCGGGGTCCTTGTTGATTGGTATTGTCATAAAATTATTCCTCCCTAAAAAATCCAGCGTGCCGGATTCCGGTACGCTGTCAGTTATTTTCCTGTCCTGCCGCATCAGCCGCTGTATCATCCTGCGGATACTGCGGAGTTCCATAGCCAGCTATCTTTGAATATGTGATTGAATATGTATGCTCTTTTACATGGCTTCCTTTATGGTAAGGTGTGGTGCTGCTTCTTCCGCTGTTGCCTTCTATTGTTGTAAGCTTTTTTGTTTCAGGATTATATCCTGTCACAATTCCTGTATGGCTCATTCCGTTTCCGAAAATAATAATGTCACCTGCCTTTGGCACATATCCGCTTGCTGCATCATGATACAGGTTATTGTTAATATACCACTGCTTTGAAGCTGCGACACTTGCAGTCTTTGGCATGATACCCTTTTCAATAAAGCCACACTTGTCTGCACAGTATGACACGAACATGGCACACCAGTTCGCATCCATCCCATACCAGTTTTTGTACCTGTATCCTCCGACTGTCTTGTCCGCATCATTAAGTTCATTCTGTGCTGCCTCTACTATCTGTTTGCAGACAGTTCCATTGTTATCACCCTGTCCTCCTGATGCATCGACAGCTGCCTGCATTATTACCGTCAGGCTTGTAAGCATAACTGTAATACATATTATGGCTGCCATGAGAAGCATAATTAAATTGTTATTTTCTCCTGCCTGCGAAACACTGTAATCACTGACAGCCGCTGCAGTCTCATGTTTTGCCTGCTGTGTCTGTTCAGCCTGTGTCTGTGCTGTCTGCTGTTGCATTTTCTGTGAAACCTTTACTGCAGCCTGTGCAGCATTTTTTGCTGTATCAACAGCAGCTGTCACCGCAGCTGTCACCCCAAATGTTGCTGTACCGGTCAACGCTCCTGACGTTGTTCTTACAGCCGTACCGGCAGACTTTGCTGCAGTGCCGGCGGCTGTCTGCACATTCTTATTTACCATGGTCTTTGATTTAACAGTCAATATATTTTCTTTTTCTGTTTTATTTCCACGGAGATTCCTGTTTCTTTTAATGATATCAGATGACCACTGTTTCTTAGACAGTTCCTTCTGGTACATTTTGTTATATCTTTTCTTCTGCCTTCTGCTCAGGGTGCCATATAATGCTCTGCTCTCTTCTGCCAAAACGCTCTGAAGCTCAGGCATTTTTTCTTCTGAAGCATTATTATTTCTGTCTTCTTCATCATACCTGCCGTTAAACTGTACATCAAAATTTTTTACAGCATTCCCTGTTTTTTTCGCGGCCGATGCAGTAAATCCGCTCACATGTCTTATGACTGTTCCACCTGTTTTTATTGTACGCTCCGTGGTTCTTATTTTTGATTCCTGTGCCGTTATTACACGCATGTCATTTCCCCCGGTTTAAATCACAGATAAAAAGTTTCCTTTGAAATGTCAGTCTCTTCCTGTTTCTTTTTCTTTTCTGCCTGCTTATGGAAATTTGTATCAAATGATGCAAACAGCGGATTACTCTCACTCATTCTCGCATCCATCAGATATACATTTCCACGCCATACCAGTACCCCGCAGCCTTCAGTATTTTCTTCAAGTGCCCTAAACTCTGTTGGTGAGAATTCCTGAATCTTGGCAAGATTTGCTGCATCAAGCCCACCCTGGTCAAAGAACACCTTGAACGGACAGTTTGAGAACATGTCTCTCAGCGATGGATTTTCAAGCACGTGTGTAATATTCTGGGCAGCAAGCGTAACTATGGCTCCAACCTTACGGTATGTCTCAATTGCATACAGAAGCTGTGCTGCCGTTGTTTCTTTCTCACACAGCACCTGCGCCTCATCCACAATCAGGTGGAGTGCCTGCTTTGTTTCCTGGTTTGTATCAATTCTCATGGAGAGAAAATGCATTATTGTCAGCATGCACGGCTCCCATATCTCCTCGTCAATATTTTTAAGACCGAAGCCTATAAGCCTGCTGTTCATGTCAAGGTTCGTTTCATGCGCAAACATGTCGTATACACCTGTGGTGTAATCCTCAAGTGAGTCGACTATCTCCATAATTATTCTCTTGTCTTCAGTAAACTCAACAGTATCAATCTGTGCTTTAATTTTTTCCCTGAGCAGCGGCAGCGTCGGGTATTTTTTCTTCTTTGCATGTTTTGAGGTCTCGTTAAAATATTCCTCATACATAGTCCTTACTGCACGTCCGACATAGTTCATGTGGATTCTGGTTACAACAATATTTGTCATGACTGATGCACAGAACGAATTAGAAAAGTTAGTCATCCTTGCAATAAATTTATTCCGAACATTGCTGTCACCATTCTCCACATAGTCAGGAATCTCATACGGATTCATATAAATTTTGCTCTGAGGTGTAAAATCAAAATACATTCCGCCTCTCAATGAGCGTATGAATTCCATCTGTTCATTATTCGGGTCAATTATAATCACATCATCATCTGTAAATAGCAGAGGCTGTGCTATCTCTGTTTCCTTAATGAAAAATGATTTGCCGGTTCCTGTATGTCCTACCATAAAGCCATGAGGTGCAGGAAGAAGTTTTCTGTTACCGTATATGAGATGCTTAGTCGTTTTATTGAGGCCGTATACGGTTCCGTTTCTGTCATGCACATCTCCTGCATAGAACGGCTGGAAAGCTATAGCTGACGAGGTATATAAAAACCTCATATGATTTACCTGACGTCCACCTATCGGAAGGACAGTGTTTAATGCCTTAAGCTGCCTATGGTAATATGGTTCAAGCTCATAAGAGCTTCCCTTTGCCTTCTTTTTTAAAATATCCACCCTCTGTGTCAGCTCCTCAAGTGAATCTGCATACACCAGCACCAGAAGCCCGAGAAAAACTCCCTCCTCATCATTCTCATCAAGCTGATCCATGTCATCTTCCAGGCTCGTCTTCTTTTTGGTCAGGCTGTAGCTTGTAGTTGCTCCAAACTGCTTATTATTGTAATTTCTTGTACGCTCCTGGGCTATTACCCTTTCGTTATTTGCATGCGCATTTTCGAGTCTGTCATGAATTACATTCTTTGGAACACGCTGCATGTCTATCGTAATGTATGTCGGAAAAAGTACATCACTTAAGCTGTGTATTACTTTATCCTCTGAAAGAGACTGCCCAAACGCGGTTCCCACAAGCACTGATACGTATTGTTTATTGTTAATAACCATGTAGTCAGTATCAGGCTGTATTGATGCCGGAAGTATCTGGTTTTTCCATCCACTGTCATGTGGTGATATTCTTGCAGGAGGCAGGCACTCTTCCCCTGCACGTAACATTCTCGACAGCAGTACCATTCTCTCTTCTGCAGACATTTTGTATATCCTGCTCCTTAAGTTACGGAAAATATTTGACAGTGTAGTGTCAATCGTTGCAAAGTATGCCTCAGCTTCTTCCAGAGAGTGCGCACGGCATGTCACAGTAAGAATCATTGTCTTTCTGATGTCCCTTGTTCCTTCATCTATCTTCTGGTTAATCCACTTTCCTATTCCTTTTTCTATCACAGGATATTCCTGTCCGTTAATTGGATTGAATATCTCATTCACAAATGAATCCAGGTCTCTCTGTTCGTTTGCAAGTGTAATCTTAAAAGGTCCATCCAGAGATTTAAGCAGTGTCATTATCTCCAGCAGTGTGCTGTCCTTTTTAGCGGTATCCTTATTTACATAATTGATATCCTCGAACACATAGCTCTGATCATACATTGCTTCACCTGTCATTGGCTCAATCTTAAAGTTGCCGTTTTCATATGCCCTGTCAATGCAAAGCCACTCCTTGACGCTCCGCGGCACCTTTACTACCGGCACGCTTAATGCTCTTCCCTTTTCAAATTCACTATTTGCATCTAATTTTGCCATTATATTTCCTTTCCTTTAAATCCCAAAAGTCTGTTTCAGGAATAAGTCTGCACCTTTTACTCCTGCAGCTGTCAGCATCATCATAAACATATTTTCAATGCATCCGGTCGGCAGGATTATGTCAGTAAGAATGTTGTCTCCCAAGAAATCATGCAGGTTCAGCTTCGAGACCAGTACCACGAACATCACTATGACAACTATTGAAAATGATTTACTGAGTAATGTTTTAATCCATGCTCCTGCAGCATTCTGTATTCCCGGTCCTCCGGGAATACACGAAACCGCAAGTGGTCCCGTTGCTGCAAGCATGTATAACTGTATAGTTCTGCCAACCATTGTGATAAATATGGTAGCTGCACATACAATCGCTATTATCAGGAAGATTATGCCAATAACCATCAGTACCATAAGCTGTACTTCATTGACCGATGAATCTTCCAGTCCTCTAAAATCACTTTCACCTATTATAACCCCTCCGGTTACTTTGGTTACTGAAAATACCCATTTGCTGAACCATAGTACCGAATTTATTGCAAGGTTGCCGAGCAGTACCTTAATCAGCACATTGACTCCGGTTTCAATTGTCATGCTCTCCCTAAGGTTTCCAACCTGCCTGCATATGCCTATGTAAAAGAAAAGATTCAGCATTGTGGCTGCTATTGCCTGAAAGAACGGAAAAAGAGTACCACTGACATATGCCCATGCTGTAGACGATGCACCTTGAGGTGTGTTTAATCCAAAACCAAGGCTGAATCCCAACATATAATTGTATAGCTTAACTCCAATAGTATATAAAGGTGCAAGGCCGCTTGTAATCCAGTCCATTAAACCCCCCCTTACATTATTGCTGCCAGTATCTGCGGTGCCATTGCCATTACAAAACCGCCTCCAATACGTTTGAATGCGTTTGCCTGCATTGTACCCTCAGACCCCTGAAAGGCGATGCCCCACTCTGAAATTCCCCAGAGTGTAATTATTGAACCGATGGATGAAACAATTCCACTTACAAGATTCTGCAGCGATGTAAATTTTGCTGTCACAACATTTGCTGCCTCCGCTGCGTATACCGGTGACACTTCACCTGCCATGATTACTGTAGTAATAAGCAGTGCAAGCATAACCTGGAAGAAACGTACCGCATCCACATTCTGTATTCTGTACTTTATCATTTTTATATGCCTCCCTATTTTTTCTTTTTTGCAAGTGCCACAATGCCTACTCCGATAAAGCTCAGCAGGAGCCATGAACCGAAGAATATCATTCCCATAAACTGTGCCATATCCGGCTTAAATTTAGCAAGCAGCGCCGTCAGCAATAATGCAAGCATAAATGCTGCTACAAATGTAACAATGAAACCAACTGGTATTTTCTTCTTTCTGTGCATAATAATTTTCTCCTTTTAAAAAACGCAGAGCCTCACAGCCCTGCGTTAATCATTGTTTGTAGGTAATTGGGTAACCCCCTAGTGTTTCTTCTTTGATACTGCTTTCTTCCTGAAGAATGAACAGATAACTGCCATTACTCCTGCTATTCCTGCAAGCACATACATAACCACTGACATGTAATCACCGGTCTTTGGCTTTGGCGGAGCAATCATTGTAATGGTCTGGGCTGCATCGTTGATGTCATTGTGTGATGCAATGGCATAAGCGCCATCTGCAGTCACAACATCAAGCTGCTCAAATACTACAAGCTGCTTTCCTGTCATGCCTTTTCCATTGAATCTGAATGTCACGTCAACTACGCCCTCGGTGCCTGCCGCTGTAAACTCAGTTACTGCAGTTACTTCCTTTCCGTCAATCACAAGTGCTTTTCCTGTAGCCTTGTCCATGAGCTTTCCTGTCACTCTGTAGGTCTGTCCCTGTACCAGATTCTGGTACGCTACTGAATCTACAATAGTAACGCTGCTGTCAGCTGTTGAGCTGTGATCCTTTCGCTCACCATCGATGGCCGTTGTTCCAATCTTCGGAACATAAAGTGTCTGTGCCTCATCTGTGATATCGGCATGTGTCGCTATGAGATTATTCTCATAGTAGACATCCTCAAACATAACAATTGTTCTTCCTGCAAGAAGGCTCGCATCAAATGTAAATACCACATCCACTTTGCCTGTTGCTTCCTTCGCAACAAACTCTGCCTCTGCCGTAACATTGTTTCCGTTTGCAATAACCGGTGCTCCGTTTGACTTGTCTACTGCAGTTCCGACTACCTTATACTTCTTTCCTGGTACCAGATTCCGGTACGATACAGTATCGACTATCTTTGCACTCTTCTCAGCATAAAACATGCTGGTGCCTGACTTTGCATCCTTTGCTGTAGTCTTAATTTGTGGCACGCAGATGGTCTGGTTCTCATCACTGTAATCTTCATGTACCGCAATGAGTACCTCTTTAACTTCACTATTGTCGGCTGGATTGTTATTTTCATTATCTACCTCGACCTTGTTTGATGTGTTATCTGTTTTATTCTGTGTGTTTTCTGACTCAGATGCCTTCTGTGTATCATCAGGTGTCTTGTCCTTGCTTGATGTATCATCAGGGTTTGCATCAGCATTATCCGCATTTTTCACGAGATAAAGCTTCTCAAACAGCACCATTGTCTTTCCGGCAAATTCCTTTGCACTGAATGTAAACTCAACATCCACAGTGCCGTCTGCTGTTTCAGGTGTGAATTCAGCCTCGGCTGTGATATCCCTGCCGTCATTCTGCAGTGGTTTTTTGCTGTCCTTATCCATTACTGTTCCTGCTACCCTGTATGTAAGGCCCGGGATAAGGTTTTTGTATGTTACTGTATCTTTTACTTTTACATCATCCCCTGCATTTGACAGATGAATGCCTGTCACCTCATCAAGAGCCTCTGTTGCAATGGCTGGCACGTAAATGGTCTGTGCCTCGTCATTTATGTCAGCATGTACTCCTACAAGCCTGTTCTCATAACGGATTTCCTCAAACATTACAATGGTCTTTCCGGCTAAATTACTTCCGTCAAAGATGAAATCAACATCCACTTTTCCGTCTGCTGTCTCAGGTGTTATCTCAGCTTCTGAAGTTACTGCTTTTCCGTCTGCATCCTTAATCACCTTTCCGGTTTTCTTATCCATCGCTGTTCCTGTTACCTTATATGTCTTTCCAGGAATGAGATTTGTGTACTCGACAGTATCCGTGATTTTGATATCCTTCTCAGCATATGTGAGCTTTGTCTCTGTCTTTGTGTCTGTTGCTGCTGTCTTTACTGATGGAACATAGATAATCTGTGCTTCATCGGAAATATCAGCATGCACGCCAACGAGCTTATTGTTGTAGTAGATGTTTTCATACATTACAACTGTCTTTCCGGCAAGTGAGCTTCCGTCAAATACAAACTCAACATCGACTGTACCATTTGCTTTTTCTGCCTTAAACGATGCCTTTGCGGTTACATCTTTTCCTGCATCGTCCTTTAATGTCTCGCCTGTTGTCTTGTCTATTGCAGTTCCTGTGACTGTGTATTTCTCACCCGGTACCAGATTCCGGTACGCTACTGTATCAGTGATGTGTATGTCCTTCTCTGCAAGTGTGAGCTTTGTTGCTGTCTTATCATCAATGGCTGTTGTCTTTACAGATGGGATATAAATTGTCTGTCCCTTGTCATTGATATCCTCATGGGCTGCAATCTCTGCTTTTCCATAGAACATCTTTTCAAACACAACCACAGTTGTATCATCAAGACCATTTGTATTGAAATGGAAATCTACTGTTGTTTCTCCGTCAGCTGTATCCGGTGTGAAATCGGCTGATGATGTAACGGCCTTGCCGTTTACTGTCACAGCCTTGCCGGTACGCTGATCCATGAGTGTTCCGGAAATGGTGTATGTCTTTCCCGGTACCAGATTCCGGTACGCTACTGTATCAGTAAGAGTCACATCACTGCCTGCCAGTGACATGTGCGAGTCAGTGTCCTTATCCTTAACACTTGTAAAAATGAGTGGAATGTGGACTGTCTGTGCCTCATCATCAATGTCTGCATGTACTGCAATAAGCTTGTCCGTATAGTAGACATTCTCGAAGAATACCACTGAACGTCCGGCCATGGCTGTTCCATCAAATGTAAACTTCACATCCACACTGCCGTCTGCTGATGCTGCAGTAAACTTAGCTGTCGATACAAGCTCGTTTCCGTCTGCGTCTGTAAGAGGCTCTCCTGTTTCCTTGTCTACGGCTGTTCCCCTGACTGTGTACTCCTTGCCCGGTACCAGATTCCGGTACGCTACTGTATCTGTGACAGAGACTTCCTTCTTTGCCTCGCTCACGTTAATCTTTGAGCTGTCATCTGTTGCAGTAGTCTGTGCTGCTGGAATGTGGATTGTCTGGCCCTCATCATTAATGTCCTTATGCTCTGCAACCTCCACATCCTCAAGTGTAAGTGTCTCATAAACTACAAAGCTCTTTCCTGCAAGTCCTGTTGTGTCAAACTCAAACTTGAGCTTCTTTGTGCCCGATGCACGTCCTGCCGTGAAAGCCATCTCCTGTGTGACAGGCTCTCCGTCAACAAGCAGCTCTTTTCCTGTTTCTTTGTCCATAAGCACACCGCTTAACGTGTATGTCTCACCCTTTAAGAGGTTAGTGTATGTAACTGTATCGGTTATAACAGCCCTGCTGTCTGCAAGTGTAAGGTGATCAGCTGTCTCACTGTCTGTGGCAGTGGTGTGGATTTCAGGGAAATAAATAGTCTGGTCTTTATTCTCCATATCCTCCTCTGTGGCTGCCACGTAATCGCCATATGTGAGCTTCTCGCATACAACTACTGTCTTTCCGCCAAGTGCAGATGAATCAAAGTTAAAGTGCATGTCGAGCACCTTCTTTGTTCCGTCAGATGTAAATGTCTGTGAAGCTGTCACCGGATTTCCGTTTACCATGACTGCTTCACCTGTGTCCTTGTCCATGAGTGTGCCGGTAATTGTGTAATCCCTGCCTGCCATGGTGTCCGTGATTGTTACTTTGTCAATGATGTCTGTATCTGCCGATGGCTTGATAATCTGGTACTGCGTCTTTGCATCAGATGCCTGTGTTGTGATAACAGGTGTTGGCTCTGAATGGTTCTCGATTGTACCTATATCAACTGTAACCTTGTCTCTTCTGATAGAGAACTCGCCCTTGTAGAGGATTTTGCCCCTGTTGTTGTCACAGGAAAGCTCCTCAAGTGTGTAATCACCATAAGGCATTGCTCCAACCGAATCATCGACCTTTGCACTGCCATCTGCGGAAGAAAACCACAGTCCGTCATACGCACCGCCGCCGTTTGTGTTCTTTGAGTGTGCGTTCCAGCTGCTCTCTGAGCTGAAATAACCATTCTCATCAGTTTTGATGATGTGGCTCTCTCCGGTGCCCTTGCAGGTAACCCTGAAAGGAATGTCGCTCATTCTGTTCTGATTGTCTGTATCAATCTTAGTAAGCTTGAAGTCACCACGCTTGATTTTGTCGCTTACCTTAAAGGTGTTGCCACCTTTTAACGAAGCAAGATTGCCGTTCTGTGTAATCTGTGCTACATATTTGCCTGTAATCTTCTCACCTACTCCGCCAACCTGAAGATATGCACCTTCAAGGTTGTAGCCTTCAGGAGCTTTTGTCTCTTCGATTGAGATTGTGCCGAGTGGTAATATTGCTGTTCCTGCGGCATTTGTGTAAAAATCATCACCTGAAACTTTACAAGTATTATTTAATCCAGCTACATATACTCCACCAATTTTAACTGTCTTGATAACCCATGTTCGTGTGGCATTTGCCGGAAGATTTCCTGCATTGTAATAGCCTGCATAATATTTAACAGTAAACTCTGCATTTTCAAGACTCGCTCCGCCCTGTACCTTGTCACCGGTCTCACTGTCTACCTTGTTGATGCTTATTCTTACAGGATCGTTTGTAGGTGTATCTGATACGCTTAGCGCTGTATTCTGTCCGTCTGTTACAGTAAATGACTGTACCGAACTATCAAGTGCATATCCTGCCGGAGCTGTAAGCTCCTTGTAGTAGTATGTTCCGGCATTCAGTGAAACAGCAGCTGCATTGCCGCCTGCATCCGTTGTCAGTGTAGTAACCTGAGCTGAACAGCCTGCATCAGAATAAATTCCGTATACAGCTCCTGCAAGTGAATAACATGAGTTTCCTGATGTGATTCCTGTGTTAGCTGACGTCTTGCTTAATGAAACTGTACCTGTCGGTGTGTACTCATAACCGAGAATGTTCTGTGTCGCACTTCCTGTGGAAAGTATATATACCTTAAATGATGCAGGTGCTGCCGACCAGCAGAGGATTGGTAATGTAGCCTGCCCATTTACCAGATCACCATTGGCATTATATCCAAGTACGTTCTGGTATACCCAGTTCTTAAATGAACTGTTACATCCATGCATAGAACCTACTTCATCGTATGACACCAAAAAAGACAACATTATGTGACTTAATGCAATGTACTTGTCGTCATCCATTGCGCTGCCGTCATACCATGTAGATGGGAAATAGCTTGCATTAAAGCCCGGTGCTCCCCAGCAGTAATACGCAAGATTGCGACTCTGTACTGCCTGCGTTTCGTCTCCGGCATTGCTTACATAATTCTCTACATCATAGTGCTTTTCATATGTTCCGGACTGCGGAGTCTTTTTAGACGGCTGTACACAATAAGCATAATTGCCACCTGCATACATCTTGCGTGTTTCGTATCCGGCATACTTGGCAGATTCACTTGATACCGTCAGTTCGACCGTATCACCGGCCGCCTTGACCGGCACTGTTCCCATACCGGTTGTGATGATTGTTGGCACAGATAAGATAACTGCCATGGCCAGTGCCAACACTCTTTTAAATTTTTTCATGCGATTTGTCTCCTTAATTTATTTGCACTAAAAAAGGACTGACCGCTATGGTCAATCCTTGCTGTTATGGAGGTCCCCTCTGCATGATGTCTGTTCGTGATATAAGTTTTTTCATCATGTTCTCCTGTTATGTTATTCTTTTGGCTTACAATTTGTAACAAAAAAGGAACTGTACGAGACCTCTGTACAATTCCTTTATCATCAATTATATATTACACTACCATGAAAAAGATATCTACTACCACTTACTACCACCCTATTTTGTGGCACCGCATCCGCTGCACTTCTCGCCATACACATACTCTGTATATGCCGGCTTGTCCACTACCCATACTTGGGTTGTTTCTGCATCGTGATGAATTGTTCCTACCTGCACTGGTATACAGCTGTAACTTCCATCACAAATATTTTCATGATTTAATACATTCCAATCATCAGTTCCCATATCATATCCGCATTTGTTACATACGTTATGTTCCTCATACTTTGGCTCATCATATGCAGCCTTTACCACCTTTGTCTCATAATGTCCCTGCTCCTCGTGCTGAATGGTATTGGCCACATACTTTACCCATTTATGGGTACACTCCGATTTGCCCTGTGATGTGGTATTTGATGCTGCAGTACTGCTGTCAGCTGCCTTATTTGTTTTGGTGCCTGCATTTGATGCACCTGTACTCTGTGTGCTGTTGTGCTTTACGGCTGTTGAGGTACTATTCTTTGTACTGCTCTTACTATCTGAACTGTTCTTCTTTACAGTACTGTCAGCGTTTTTACTGTCAGCAGACGAAGATGCAGTAGTATCTGATTTTGATGTACCGGAACCAGATACCTTTTCATCGTCCTTTACTGTTGCAGCCGTTTCTTCAGACTGTGTATCCCCTGCAGTTTCAGATGTACTTTCCGTGCTGTTTTGCGTATCGGATACTGCTTCCTGTGTATTTGATTGTATATTGCTGCTCTTACTTCCGGCTGTTCCGCACGAAGCTGCCGAAAATACAACCGTTATCGCAAGTATTGCTGTTATGATTTTTCTCTTCATGCTGTTACCTTCCTTTCTATAAACGTGGGGCTTTTACTGCCTTCTGCGGCTTTTTTACAAGTGTTGTGCCCTGTAAGCAGTTATCCGCTATCCATTCCTTAAGTTTTACGTTATCGTTGCTCTCATAATAATCAACAAGCATCTGCTTAAATGCACCATCATATTTGACAGGGACATTGAATATGCCTCTGCCGTTTTCTATAAGTATCTTATTGGCTGCAAACGAACCGACTCTCTTATTTCCGTCCTTGAACATCTGTGTACGCATAATGTAAAGACCGATAGACAAAGCTCTGTCCGTAATGCACTCTATCCTGTTTAGTTCCTGCAGATCCCGGTATATTGTTTCTACATCCGGTATCTCTGGTCTCCAGTCTGTGCCTGATATCATGACATCATCAACACGGAGCTTTCCAAGATACTGGTAAGGCACGTCAAATCTGGCTGTCAGTTCATGTATTGATTCAAGAAACACCAAATCTACAGGTTCATCCAGATGATCAAACAGATAATGCCATCCGTCCCTGAGGCAGCATACCTTGCTCATGTCGGTCGGTGTTACTTTATCTACATTTACATTATTAAGAATATCCTGTGTCTCTGCAAAGGTCACTCCTATTCCCTCAAGATTTGCCTGCTTATAGATTGAGTCTACGAGCACTCTCTTTGCACAGAATATATTTTCTTCTTTTGTCATGTTGTATATGTCTTTAATTTCTTTCATCATTTTACCTCTTTTACTGGTTATTAGTGCTTTTATCAGTGAAGTCGAAATACAGTTCATCATCTTCACTTTCAGTATTACCTCCCCAGTGATAACCTCTGTCAAAGGCTTCTTTAAAGATTTTCTGCTGGTCCTCCTGTATTATCTTTGCAGCCTCCTGTCTCATGTGCCATTTAACAACCGGTATAACTATCACAAGTGCTAATCCGATAACTAATGCTGTTGCCTTGATAATCTTATAAAATCTGCCATTATTCCCCATCTTCATCCCTTTTTGCCTCCAGTCTTTTTAATTCTACCATATATGCAAGCATTCTTTTAGTGTATACAGGACACTCACGGTCACCGGATATCCAGTGCCTTAAGGTTCCCATTGGAATACCAAATGTCTCCGAAAATTCTTTCTGTGTCATTCCCAGGGATTTTATCAGTTCCTTGAATGATACTTTTTCTTCCTGTGCAGACATAACACTCATTTCCCGGTCTGAATATATCATCCAGTCAGTCTTTTCATTTCCCATATATATCCTCCCTTCACTTATAAAGTAATCCAATGGGGTGTTTTTGTCAAGTAAAAACGTCCCATTGGATTGTTTTTGTGAGAGTTGCACAACAAAATGCTGCTCTTTAATCGTGATCACAAAGTTGTATTTGTGCAATATTTATCTTTTTTCACAATTATATAATACCACTTAACAGATATGCTATCTACCTCCATTTACCT
>UMJC01028956.1_pt1 | contig 15305 bp, 8 predicted proteins | sample 1965941 | NCBI WGS metagenome assembly UMJC01 (sample SAMEA4836141, study PRJEB28245) | human gut metagenome | biome: gut microbiome; material: fecal sample | place: Denmark | collected 2008 | reverse complement strand
GCAAAACGCTGTCCCTGTTTTTATGTTCTGTTTGGTTAACTCAGTTGTATTATAAGACGGTTGTAAAGTCAATTGTTACATCAAAACGGATTGTAATTGTTACTTTAAAACATAAATCGGGTTGACAAATGCGATAATCGGTACTATAATAATTGTCAACCGATAAAATAATTTGGTTGACAATCTGCAAAACATAAGAAGCGGTTTTGCAAAGGAGAGGTAATTTTATGACAGAAGCAAAAACAAACAGTAAATCAAAAAGTAATGTATTAAGCCTTGTGTATATGGCGATGTTCGTCGCAATCATCACGGTGTGCGCACAGATTCAGATTCCGATGACAGTTCCGTTCACACTTCAGACTCTCGGCATCTTTATGGCTGCGGCTATGCTCGGTTGGAAAAGAGGACTCATCAGCGTTGCGGTTTATGTTCTCCTCGGTGCAATCGGTGTTCCCGTGTTTGCAGGATTCTCAGGCGGAATCGGCGTTCTCGGCGGTCCGACAGGCGGTTATATCATCGGTTTCCTCTTTACGGCACTTATCGTTGGACTTATGACTGATTTTCTCGGCAGAAAGCTTTGGGTGCTTGCGGTTTCAATGGTTGCAGGCCTTGCAGTATGCTACCTTTTCGGTACAATCTGGTTTATGATTGCAATGCACACAGACTTTGTTGCCGCACTTCTCACCTGCGTTGTTCCGTTCCTTCTTGCAGATGCTGCAAAGATTGTTGTTGCAACAGTTTTGGTGAATCGTCTTGACAAAATCGTTAAGCTTTAAGTTCAGACCGCACCACAGCCTTTGTGTGCAGTTTTTTGAAGGCAAGGGTTACAGCGATGAATTTGTCTGCGGAATGGCAAAAATAGTGTCGGTTCTTGAAAATAACAACGCAAACCTTAAACTTACGGGCGGTTGTGACGAAATTTGTTCATCGTGTCCGAACCGTGACAACGGCAGCTGCGATGTTACGGGCAAGGCGTCATGCTATGACAAAAGATGTCTTGATTTACTCGGAATGAAAATCGGCGATACTGCCGATTGGAAAGAGCTTTCGAGAATTGCAAGGGAAAATATAATTTTAAAAGACAGGCTTTCGCAGGTGTGCGGCGACTGCAAATGGTCGCATATATGCCGTGATAAAGCCGATAAAATGAAAAGTCCTCATTAATCCTCATAGATATATCATGATAAAAGACCTCACGAATTTCGTGAGGCCTTTTGCGTTAATTGACTTTATTTTTGTCAATAGGAATATTATGTTCATTACAAAAATCTATGTATGCTTGTTCAAGTAATTTAAAGTCACAGCTGTTATGAACAAGTCTATCGTTTACTTTGTTTGTGATACGGTAGTAGGTGTTTTGTGCTTGCTTTTTAATTTTATCTCTATATTTGTTACAAAAAGCAAGTTCTTTTCTGATTCTTTCTCTTCGTGTGTTGTTGGTAATTCCGTTGATATTCAACATATTGATGCACTTATGTGGAATAGGTAACATATAGGCAAATCTTAATGTTGCATACTCATTACAGTATTTATCGTTTTTTGGTTTGATCTGTATATCGTCCTGTCTATTGTGTTGTTTTGATGATATAGGTACAAAGTAGTCAATTCTGTTAATGTTGAGAACCGTCCCATAGAAAAACTTGTTGTTACCGCTTCTATAATTAACATTAGGTACTCTTGTAAATCCACGGACTGAAGTTTCGTATTGTTTAAGATAATCAATGTATTCCAAGTCTACATTGTAAAATGCGATTTTCATATTCTACCTCATTAAAAATAAAAGCGGGCAAAGAGTACCCGCTTTTTGATTACTTTTACACTCGCACTTTTACAAGCGGCGAAACGCTCAACGATAAAAACACTCGCACTTTTACAAGCGGCGAAACGCTCAACGATAAAAACACTCGCTCTTTAAACAAGTGGCGAAACACTCAACGATAAGATGAGTAATCAAACATCTATCACAGTTATTATATGCTATAAAATTAAAAAAATCAAGGTGTTATCCAAAATTAAAATAATAAAACTTTGCCGATATTTTAAGCAAATTTTGATAAAAATACTTTATTGAGTAATATTGTTTTTTGTTTTGCTCCTTATTTCAGACGAGCGAACACGGTTCGCCGTTACATTGAAATTGAATGAACAATTACAATGCTACGCTCTGGCATTTTTAGTTTTCTATTGCACAAACTATCTTCACGAATTGACTGCCGAGGCACTCGGCTATTGACTTTTGGAGGAAATTGGATTATTATTTAAACTGTATAACTTTAAGTATGCTTATTTTTAGGACAGATGATTTGTGAAGGAGTTGAAAAAAGTGCCGGATCTTTCGATAATTTTCGATATGGGTGTTGTTGCACTGCGTTTTCTTATGCCTGTTTATGCAATAATAATTGTGTACCAGTGCTTTGCCGCAATGCGCCGCCGCCGCCGTCCCGAAACTCCTTTGATTTCACTTTTGAACCCTGCAACGGGCGAGATACTCCCCGTGCTTTTCTGGGAAAATTCAATCGGCAGAAGTAAAAGCAGTGATGTAACCGTTGATGACCCGACAGTTTCAAGAAATCATTGCGTACTCCTTCGCCGTAAAGACGGTTGGTATGTAAGCGATACCGACTCAAAGAGCGGCACAATGCTCAACGGCAAAAGAACAAGAGGCAGAGCAAAGGTGCTAATTGACGATACAATAACAATAGGCGGTACAAGCCTTATAGTAAAAAGAGGCGAGGAGTTCCAACAGCCGTTGCAGTCGAGTTGGTTTTTCTCAAAGGTCAGCGATAAGCCTGCAATGAAATCGTGGAAGCTTATGCTTCTTATTACATTTTTTCACTTTTTTATGTGCGTTCAGGCAATGTTCTGGAATGACGGCACAAATACAATGGCTCCGCTCGTGCTGTTCGGCGCTCTTGCGGCTGTTGAATGGGGATTCTTCTTTATCTCCTATTTTGTAATCCGCAGAGTAAATTTCGAGCTTGAATCGCTCGCCCTGTTTTTGACGGGCATAGGCGTAATGATGCTTATCAGACAGTCGGAACGCTCGGCTTATGTTCAGCTTGTTGCCGCCGCAATAGGTATGATTTTCTTCTGTATAATTATCAAGCTGATTGAAGATCCCGACAAGGTAAATAAACTCAGACTTCCGGCAATGATTTGTGCGGTCGGTCTTTTGGGTGTAACAATTGTATTTGGTAAGATTACAAACGGCGCCGCCAACTGGATTTATATCGGCTCGTTTTCATTTCAGCCGTCAGAGCTTGCAAAGATTATTTTCATCTTTATCGGCGCAAGTTCGCTTGATGTGTTGATGACAAAGAAGAACCTGCTTGAGTACATTATCTTCTCGGCAGTATGCGTCGGACTTTTGGCTCTTATGGGTGACTTCGGTACTGCGCTCATCTTCTTTGTAACATTTTTGCTCACAGCGTTTATGCGCTCGGGCGATTTCAAGACGATTATTCTTGCTGTTGCCGCCGCAATTTTCGGCGTAACCTTTGTCCTCAAGTTTAAACCGTATGTTGCCGACCGTTTTTCGGGATGGCGTCATGTGTGGGAACATACTCAGGACAACCTCGGTTATCAGCAGGCAAGAGTTCTCACATATATGGCAAGCGGCGGACTTTTCGGCGTAGGTATCGGCAACGGTTTTTTAAAGCAGGTTGCCGCATCCGAAAGTGACCTTGTTTTCGGACTTGTTTCGGAAGAAATGGGAGTTATCGTTGCGTTCACACTTGCCGTGGCAGTAGGTGCAATGTTTATTTATGCAAGGGCAATTACAACCCGAAGCAGAAGTACCTTTTATTCAATTTCAGCGTGCTGTGCGGCAGGACTTTTTGTCGTTCAGCTTTCTCTCAATGTTTTCGGCGCAACCGATGTCCTTCCGCTCACAGGCGTAACATTTCCGTTTGTGTCTGCCGGCGGTTCAAGTATTATGTCTTGTTGGGGACTTGTTGCATTCATCAAAGCCGCAGACGAGAGAACTTATTCGGTAAAAAGATAAGTTTAGTAAATTGAAAATGAAAAATTGAAAATGGAAAATTGTTGTCGAGAGGAAAAACAGCAAAATAAAATGCTCTATCTCCCGACCGTATTCATAGTGCTTTGCAAGCAAAGCCGCATTTTCTTTAATTTTTCGATTGTTTACTTGATACACAGGGTGGTGTAAGGTTTGAAAAAAATACTTCGCAGAAGTACACTTATATATATAGTTGCGCTTGCGTTTATCGGCGGACTCGGCTATCTTGCCTTTGAGCTTGTAACAGGGGCAGACGATTGGGTTGATCAGGCATATAATGCGCATATAGCAGGTGACGGCGGCCTTGCACAGGCAGGAGCGATCTATGACCGCAACGGCACGGCTCTTGCACAGACGGTTGACGGTAAAAGAGTTTATAACGAAAGCGAGAGCGTAAGAAAATCTCTGCTTCATGTTGTCGGTGATGACAGCCTTAACATTTCAACGGCTGTTCAAAGTATGTATCGTTCTCAGCTGATAGGCTATAACCTTGTTTTCGGACTTAATATGCCGGAATCATTGCGTGCCTCTCACGATATAAAGCTGACAGTCGATTCCGCAACCTGTGCGGCGGCTTATGATGTTCTTGCAGCTTATAACAAAAAAGGTGCCTGTGTAATATATAACTACAAAACAGGCGAGGTTATCTGTTCCATAAGCACCATGGCTTACGATCCGCAGGCTCCTCCCGAAATTACCAAGGACAACGAAAGCGAATACGAGGGCGTTTACCTTGATAATGTGCTTTCGTCAACCTTTACCCCGGGTTCAATCTTCAAAATCGTTACATCTGCGGCGGCAATCGAGAATATTCCCGACCTTTATGACCGCACTTGGGTTTGTAACGGAAGTGAGAACATAGGCGGAAGTGAAGTTACCTGTACGGAAACTCACGGAACGCTGACATATAAAGAGGCAATGGCACATTCCTGCAATATTGTTTTTGCAAAGCTTGCCGTTGAACTCGGAAGTGACACAATGACAAAAACTGCTGAGAAAATCGGCATTAACAGCTCCTTTGATGTTGACGGAATTAAAACCGCAAAAGGTTCATATGATGTCAGCGATGCCAATGAAAACCAGCTTGGCTGGTCGGGCGTAGGTCAGTATAATGACAAGGTAAACCCGATGCAGATGGCAATTATCTGCGGTGCAATCGCAAACGGCGGTAAGGCTACAAACCCTACCCTTATCAAAGATGAGTCCATACTCTCCGCACTCGGCATAAACTACAAGAGCAGCGGACAGGAGCTTTTTTCATCCGATACGGCGGCAAAGCTTGATGATGTTATGAGATACACCGTTTCGGATTACTACGGCGACAACCTTTTCGGCGGACTTACAGTCTGTGCCAAAACAGGTACGGGTGAAGTCGGCGATGATAAGAACCCTAACGGCTGGATGGTCGGCTACTCAAAAGATGAGGACTGCCCTCTTGCCTTTGCCTGTGTTGTACAGGATTCGGGTTTCGGTTTTCAATATGCCGGTCCCGTGGTTGAGGCCGCAATGATTCAGGCTGCAAAAAGCCTTGGAGCGTCTGCGGTGCAGTAAATTAAAATTATATTATTGAAAATACAGTTTGACCGATTTTTTCGGTACATTGAAAGGAAGAACCCTGATGAATTTTTTAAAGGCTATGTTCGGCAACTACAGCAAGCGTGAAGTTAAGCGTGTGCAACCAATCTGTGACAAGGTGCTTGCACTCGAAGATAAATATGCGGCTATGAGCGAAAGTGAACTCAAGAACCAGACAACAATTCTTAAAGAAAGACTTGCCAACGGCGAAACAACAGACGATATTCTCCCCGAAGCATTTGCAACCTGTCGTGAGGCAGGCTGGAGAGTGCTTGGTATGAAGCACTTCCCCGTTCAGATTATCGGCGGTATCGTTCTTCACCAGGGCAGAATCGCCGAGATGAAAACCGGTGAAGGTAAAACCTTGGTTGCTACCCTCCCTGCATACCTCAACGCTCTTACAGGCGAAGGTGTTCACATTGTAACAGTCAACGATTACCTTGCCCGCCGTGACTCAGAGTGGATGGGCAAGCTTTACAGATACCTCGGTCTTTCGGTCGGTCTTATCTGCCACGATCTCGATAACGAGGGCAGAAAAAAGGCTTATGCCGCAGACATTACATACGGAACAAACAACGAACTCGGTTTTGACTACCTCCGTGACAACATGGTAGTTTACAAGGAAAACAAGGTTCAGCGCCCGCACGCATTTGCAATTGTCGATGAGGTTGACTCAATTCTCATTGATGAGGCGAGAACTCCTCTTATTATTTCGGGTAAGGGCGACAAGTCAACAGACCTTTATGCAAAGGCTGACGCTTTTGCAAAAACTCTTAAAGTTCAGCGTTTTGCAGAACTTGACGCAAAAGAGGATATGGAGGAATATTACAAGGAAAACGACATTGATTATGTTGTTGATGAAAAGCAGAAAACAGCAACCCTCACACAGAGCGGTGTTAAGAAAGCCGAAGAATTTTTCGGTATTGAAAACCTTACCGATCCCGATAACCTTACAATTCAGCACCATGTAAATCAGGCTATCAAGGCTAACGGCGTTATGAAGCTTGATGTTGACTATGTTGTCAAGGACGGCGAAGTTATCATCGTTGACGAATTTACAGGTCGTCTTATGTACGGCCGTCGTTTTAACGAAGGTCTTCATCAGGCTATTGAGGCTAAAGAGGGCGTAAAGGTTCAGAGCGAAAGCAAGACTCTTGCTACAATCACATTCCAGAACTACTTCCGTCTTTACAAAAAGCTTTCGGGTATGACAGGTACTGCTCAGACAGAGTCGGAAGAATTCCAGGAAATCTACAAGCTTGATGTTGTTGAAATTCCTACAAACAAGCCTGTTTTAAGAAAAGACCTCCCCGATTCGGTTTATAAGACAGAAAACGGCAAGTTCCACGCTGTTATTGATGCAATTGTTGAGGCTCACGAAAAGGGACAGCCTGTCCTTGTCGGTACAATTTCAATTGAGAAGTCGGAGCTTCTTTCAAAAATGCTCAAAAAGAGAGGCATTAAGCACAATGTCCTCAATGCAAAACAGCATGAAAAAGAGGCTGAAATTGTTGCTCAGGCAGGTAAACTCGGTGCGGTAACAATCGCAACCAACATGGCAGGTCGTGGTACCGATATCATCCTCGGCGGTAACGCAGAGTATATGGCAAAAGCCGCAATGCGTAAGCAGGGCTTTACAGAGGAGCTTATTGAAGAAGCTACAGGTTATGCGGAAACCGATGATGAAGAAATCATCAATGCAAGAAATACATTCAGAGAACTGAATGACAAGTATAAGGAAGAAATTAAGGGCGAGGCTGAAAAGGTAAGAGAGGCCGGAGGTCTTTACATTATGGGTACGGAAAGACACGAGTCACGCCGTATTGATAACCAGCTCCGTGGTCGTGCAGGCCGTCAGGGCGATCCGGGCGTCAGCCGTTTCTTCCTCTCAACCGAGGATGACCTTATGCGTCTGTTCGGCGGTGACAGAATGAAAATGATGATGGAGCGTATGAATGTTGCCGAAGATATGCCTATTGAGAATAAAATGCTCACAAGTATTATCGAGGGCTCACAGGAAAAGGTTGAGCTTCGTAACTTCGGCATTCGTAAGGATGTCCTCCAGTACGACGATGTTATGAACAAACAGCGTGAAATCATCTACGGTCAGCGTGATCAGGTTCTTAACGGTGAGGATCTCCACGAAACAATCCTCAAAATGGTTGAGGATACAATCGCAACTTCAATCAAGCAGTATCTCCCCGAAGGTCCTGCAGAGCATTGGAACTTCCAGAGCCTTAAGGATTACTACGCAGGCTGGCTTATAAGAGATGAATCAAAGTATGATTTCAGCCTTGAAGATCTTGAAGATATGGAACCCGAAGAGATTCAGAAGATGCTCGTTGACGATGCTCTTGAAATCTACAAGGAAAACGAAGAACTTCTTCCCGAGGAAACAATCCGTGAGATGGAGCGTGTTTACCTTCTCAAGAATGTTGATACACATTGGATGGATCACATCGACAATATGGATCAGCTCAAGAGCGGTATCAGACTTCGTTCATACGGTCAGCACGATCCTGTTGTTGAGTACAGAGTTGAAGGCTTCGATATGTTTGATGAGATGATTGAAAGCATTCGTGAAGATACTGTCAAGATGATGCTCATTATGCCAAAGCGTGTTTATGAGATTCAGAAAAGACAGGATGCAATTGCAGCGGCAAAGAGAGCAGCTCAGAGGGCTGCCGCAGCGGCAAAGTCTGCATCCGATGATGAAGAAGCTGTTGAACAGTCGGACGCCGTAAAGCAGGCGCTTCACCGTGAGCAGGTTGCTCAGCCTACAGAAACTTCTGCAGACGGTACGGATTCTGTCAACAAGACTATCCGTAAGGGCAAGAAAATCGGCAGAAACGATCCCTGTCCGTGCGGCAGCGGTAAAAAGTACAAGAAGTGCTGCGGCAGAGATCTTTAATATGTTTGCATAAAGCGGTTTGTATAATTGCAGTTTAAGTGAATTACATTTTGAGGGCAGAGAGCAATACTCTGCCCTTTATTTGTGCCGAATTTTCAAGGTGTTCGGTGATTAATTTTATCGGATATAGAAACTGATTATAAAAATATATCTGAAAATTTCAGTAAAATGTAGGTTTTGGGGCATTTTAAAAGCAGCAATCGCAAAATAATACATATTTCCGCACGCACAGCTTGGAGTAAACCTGCATAAAATTTTTGATATTTTTGAAAAAAGAATTAAAAATCAACAAATTTAGTGCCGAAATTGACTTTTTAACTGCCTGTTAAGGTTGTACAATGGGTATAATTTATCTTAAACACAAAAAATGGCGATAAATAAGTAATAAAATCACATTATGGTCAAAAATATTAAATCGTGCTTGCAGATATGCAAAATAACCAAAAATATTACCCAAAGTTTGGCTGTATTGCCTCTACAAATATGCAATAAAATATTATATACTTGTATACAAGTAAAAAAGAAGAACAAATTCAAAAAATTGCGTTTCATAATTAGTTGGCAGATATATTGGACTGTCCTATGCAGTTCTGTTTAATTGTACTTTGACTGCCAAAACAAAGTAATCGGCAATGAAGGAGAAGAAAAAATTATGAAATTAAGTAAAAAGCTTTGCATAACCGCAAAGAAAAGCTTTTCTCTTGTGCTTGCACTTACCCTCATGCTTTCGATATGTGCCGTGTCGGGTATGTCGCTTAATGTGTTTGCGGCAACATCTTTGGATCAGAAGATTTATATTAACCTGACCAAGAATAAGGAATGGAATGGTTTTTCTTCTGTTACATGTCGTTTTGCTCAGGATGACGGCACGGTTCTTAAAACAGAAAAAGTAAGCAAAGATCCTTCGTCGGGAGTTTTTAAAACCATTGCACCATCCGGTGCAACAAAAATTGAGCTTTCTTCCGGGGTTAATTTTACTCTTCCCGAAAAGACTGTTGCAAACGGTTCCCGCCGTATCTATCTTAATAACAGCAATAATACCTATAATGAGGCTTATGCATATTCTTGGGTAAACGATACTGACTCCAACGCAGAGTGGCCGGGTGTTGCAATGACTAAGACATCTTCAGACAGCGGTTACTACTATGTAGATGTTAAGTCATCCCATAAAAATGTAATCTTCAGCAACAAGGGCGAAACACAAACAAGCGACCTCGGTATTAACGACTCATACAGTAAAGATAATGCTCTTTATGACGCTTCAAAAAGTCAGTGGACTAACCCGTTCATCAAGACCATCGACATTTCTGGTGCTTCGGGTGACACAGAATTTTATCTTACAACTGACGGCTCGTTCAAAGAAAGTAAATACCTTTCTGTTGAAGCTCCCGACAAACAGTCAAAGGCAACATATAAAACAGTTTATGTTTCAAACGATGACTGGAAGTCGCTTACAAAGGTTTATGCAACTTTTGACTACAACGATGCCTATGAAGGAACAGTTGAGCTTATAAAAGACACCATAGACACCAAGGTAAGCGGTTCTGTGGTGTTCAGCGGTAGAATTCCGGCGGGTGCGCTTTTAAGATTCCATCCGAACGAACATAATCTCAACGGTGCATCTTCTGCAACATCATATCCGACAGATTCGGGATATGATGGTTCGGGCTACAACGATAACACGGCTACATATGTTAAGACAGCCAGAGGCGAAGGCTGGACAAAATTCTCGGAAATAGACAATGTAAACTATGGTGCTGTCGTTGAAAATTCATTCAAAGATAATCCTAACATCGTAGGCGTTGACGCAACATACTTTGACTACTGGTCTGATATGGAGCAGGAGAAAGGGTATCTTCAGTGTCAGGGTAACGACAATATGTATGACTATTGGTATCAGTTTGATAACTTCAACAGCTACATAAGCGACATTGCTTTAGATCATCAATCGGACTGGAAGTATCCTCTCTACTTCGGTAATATGTATAGGGGTGGAGAACACTACGAAACATTTAAGACCCACGCAGGAGGACTTACAAACATCAACGATTATAATGATAACTATTACTATGCAGTAAACAACGCCAACGGTATGGCATGGGGCGACGGTAATTATAACCAGTCCTTACAGGGTCTTATGTACAACAGGCTTGACAGTAAGGGCAATCTTCAGGTTGCAAATGGTGTCAAGGCTCCTTACTTTGATGCTGAGGCACTTTCAACCGCTACATATAATGATAAAAGAGTTGCCAATGTTTATAAGTCATCTTTCCCGTTCCGTACAACTACTGACCCTGATGGTGTTACTACTTATGAATTCACTTCAAAAAATGCAAAAGATAACATCTACTTTACATGGAACGGCCTCACACCTACCAAAATTAACTACGGTGCGGGCGAACAATTTGGTGTACATGATGATTTGGGAAAATTCGGCGGTACAGAAAACGGTTATGGTGTTTTCCCATTCAACAATACTTCAAATACATCATCGGGCAAGGGTACTAACGATAACCTTGACTATGGTTTCGGTATCAGACTTGATATAGACTTCAGAGTTCCGAAGAACGGTTTACTTGCAGACGACAAACCTGCAACCTTTAACTTCAGCGGTGACGATGACCTTTGGGTTTATATCGGTGAAGATCCAACAGGTGCTAACGCAGAGCTTGCTCTCGACCTCGGCGGTGACCATAAAGAGGCAAGCGGTTCAATTAACTTTAATACAATGAAAGCAACAGCTGACGATGTGTTTGCCGACTACTCACCTTCATCATCGTCGACAAAAGCTACAGTTCCGGATGGTGAGTTTTGGGTTAAGACAGGTGATTATGCTAGCTTCTGTTTGAATGTTTGGCAGGATCCAAGTGTTGCTAAATATAATGTAGATGGATATTTTGTAGACCCTTATGAAACATCAGACGGTTTTTACAAATTCAAAAAGGCAGACCTTGGCAAAAATACAGAAGTTAACTTCTGTAAGTGGAAGAATATAGGTACCGGCGGCACGCTTAAAGCAAACCTTAAGCTTTCAGATCTTTACGGTAAAATGTGGAATGGTGACGGCACTCCGTATACCGGAGACGCTGTGTTACATCATACAAACCTTGGCACCGTTACAAAGACAATCAACGGTGGTAATAAGCTTGATCCTAACAAGACATACCATATGGTAGTATTCTATATGGAGCGTGGTGAGGCTGAGTCTAACTTCTCAGTAAAATTCACAATGACACCTGCTAACAATGACCTCAAGGTTACAAAGGCACTTGATACAGGCAATGTTGTTTCTGAAATTTCAGATGACCTCAAAGCTAATGAAACTTTTGATTATACAATCAAAGAGAACGGCAACGATACCTCCGGTAAAAGCTACAAGCTTACAAAATCAGACGAAAACATAAGCAGTGAAACTCTTTCAAACAGCGGTTTCACACTTAAAGATGATTATATGGCAGACTTTGACAACTCATTCAAGACCGGCAATGAGATGAAGGTTAACGAGTCAACAAAGAGCAGTAAGCTTACATACACAACAAACTGGGAGCTCGTTAACAACAGAGTCGGTTCAACAATCGATAGCGGTTCAACTACGAACTCGGAATTCAAGCTTGTAGATGACAAGGATGACAGTGCTTATGCACAGCTCCAGCTCAACTATACCAACAGTATAGTGACAGCACCTCTTGAAATTTCAAAGGATGTTGTTGGTGAAGACGGTAAAACCGATTACGATACAGATCAGCAGTTTACATTTGCGATTGCTCTCGACTTTGACGGCGACGGTTCAACCTATGATTACAAGACCTATCCTCTTGAGTATCAGCTCAAAGAAAAGAATGCAAGTGGTTATTCAAACACAGCTTACCGCACATCTAAGGACGGTTCGTTCACAATCAAAAAGGGCGAAAGCATTAAGCTTCTCAATATTCCTGTAGGTGCAACCTATAAGATTACAGAGAAAAATGTTATAGGTTATGTTCCTTATAAAGTAGGCAATCAGGACTTCAACGGTACATTTGTCGGTACTCTCGCCGAAGCAGAAAATGCGCTTAACTTTATCAATAAGGTTAATCCTACAAACATTGCCATTTCGGTAAATAAAACTCTTGACGGTCAGGCTTACAGCGGCAGCAAGTTCGTTTATACATTGACAGGTCTTGAATCAATGGATACAGCAAAACAGGATGCCGACGGCAAACCTATCAAGACAAACAGCGCAAAAACAATTTCCACGAATTTGGAAACACCTGACAAAAACGGTAAGGTTGAATTCAAAAACCTCAAATTAGTCACTGCGGGTGTTTACAGATTTAAGATTACCGAGGCTCTTGCCGAAGGTGCAAATGCATCCGATTATAAAATGGATACAAACACCTGGCTTGCCGAGATTGAATTGCTTGAAAGCGGTGAAGTAACGGCGGCTAAGTACATTAAGGTTAAGAGCTCAGATATTGAAGGCAAAACCGATGCTGAGCTTGCAGAATACTTCAACAATTCTTCTCCTGTTGAAAAAGCCGTGTTTGAAAATGAAACCACACACGGAAGCGCAACAGTAAACAAGAAGAATCAGACAGGCGGTAATGTAAGTGATACGGAATTTGCGGTGATGAAGGTATCCGGTGAGGGTATCTTTACTGCAGATGATATCAATACAATCATTAATGATGCCTCAATGAAAACTCATATGGTTTCTAAAACGACAGACAGCAACGGTCAGGCTGTGTTTGACAATCTGACAATCTTCAAGGACGGTCAGGGCGAGTTTACAAAAACAAACGGTAAAGTTGTATGGAACGAAAGTTCCGACAATTATATAACAGGTACTTCAACATATCAGACATACTGTCTGTTTGAGTACAAACCGTCAGAGGGTTACACCCCGAACTACACACTTTCCTACTTCACACTTCCTGTTGAGGGTAAGTACGATGTTACATATAATTATGTTGACGGTGCAATAACAATGCCTAAGGCAAGCGGTGACGGTATGAACGGCTATGTTGTTCTCGGTTTGTCGGTTGCAGGTCTTGCGGTGACAATGTTCACGGGTTACGCAATCTATTACGGAAAAGCTCGTAAAAAACGCAGAGCAGGACGCAGAAAGTAACCCGATATGATTTGAATTGTTAGAACAGATGATATTTTAATCAGATGTTTCTTTCATAAAAAACCTCTTTGACTGCTACGGGCACCGTTGTTAGCCGGTGTCCGACATGCAGCCACCCAAATTCAGTTTAACCATTCGGTTAGAATAGAATTACATATATTAAATTAAACACAAAGGAGAAAGTAAAAATGAAAACTACAAAGAAAATCTTTGCAGCTGTTCTTGCAGTAATGATGATTGCTCTCATGATCCCATTCTCAGCAAGCGCAGTAGAGAGCTATTCAGCTACGTACAAACTTGCAGTTGATGCAAATGACACTGACAAAGTCGGTAATTACACATTCAGCTTCTTCAAGATTGCAAACCTCAACCTTACAACAGGTGAGTACTCATGTACTATCACCGACAAAGCACTTGAGGATGCTGTAAAGGGCACATACTCAGATGCAAAGTCACAGCAAATCATCACGGCTTGTGATAACCTCTACAAGACAGACAAAGCTGCATTCGGTACAGCTGCTACAACAATCAGCTTTTCTTCAACAGTTACAGAGGCTACTGCAACAGTAACAGACCCAGGTCTTTACTATGTATATTGTACTTCTAAGCCCGCTAAGGTAACAGGTGTTCAGAGCTCACTTGCTTCACTTCCTTACTTTGATGGTAAAAATTATGTTTCTGTTGGCCAGACAGAGTACAACCTTGCTGAAAAGGTTTCAACAAGCTCAGTATCAGTTGACAAGACAGCTGACAAGACATATGTAGGTGACAACAATAAGACTGTAACCTACACACTTACAGCTTCAACAGCAGGTTCAATCGACAACCAGCTCAAAAAGTATGCAATCGTTGATACAATGGATGAAGGTCTTACATTCAACGAGAATTCAGTTGTAGTTAAGTACGACGGCGCAGTTGATGCTCTTACTTTGGGTACAGATTACTCTATTGAAAAGAACTATACTTACACAGGCAAGAACGGTGAGGCAACTGCTACATTCGCAGTTGTATTCGAATCTGCTACACTTGAATCAGAGGAATTCTATAATGCTAAAACAGTTGTTGTTACATACACAGCTGATTTAAACGAAAAGGCTAAGCTCAACACAGCTATTCACAACACAGACGGTCTTGTTTACGGCAACGATTCTGATACAAACTTTGAACCCGGTAAAAATTCACCTGATGTATTTACATACGGCATGAAGGTTGTTAAGGTTAACGGCAATGACAAAACTCAGAAGCTTGCTGACGCTGAATTCCAGATATTCACAGACCCAGAAGCTAAAACACCTCTTACAGTTGACGGCAAGAAAGTAGTTGCTAAGACAGACGCTACCGGTGAGGCTACATTTGTTCTCGAAGGCACAACAACAACATTCAAGTTTGATGCTACACAGACATACTATGCAAAAGAGATAGCAGCTCCTACAGGCTACAACCTCAACAGCTCAGTATTTACAGTAAGCATTGACAAGAGCAAGGAGTATACATTTGTAGGTAACATTGCAGACGGTGACAATGTTGCTGTTGCTAACTACCCTGTAACTGTTCCTAAGACAGGTGGTATGGGTACAATGATGTTCTATGTTGGCGGTGCAGCACTTATCGCTTGTGCAGGCGTTCTTCTCTTTGTTCTTAAGAGAAAGAAAGCAGCTAAATAATTAATCGAATATCTTTATCTTAAAATC
>UMJC01025722.1_pt1 | contig 15380 bp, 15 predicted proteins | sample 1965941 | NCBI WGS metagenome assembly UMJC01 (sample SAMEA4836141, study PRJEB28245) | human gut metagenome | biome: gut microbiome; material: fecal sample | place: Denmark | collected 2008 | reverse complement strand
AGGCAAAGATAAAATATTAATAGTAATACTAGCAGGCATACTGCTTATGGTTATATCAATTCCTGTAAAAGACAGACAGACTGTATCAGAAAACACAACATCTAATCAGGAAAGCGGTGAGGCCACACAGAAAATGTATGAGGAATATGTAGAGAAAAGATTAGAAGATACCTTATCTGATGTTGAGGGGGCAGGAAAGGTTAAAGTTATGGTCAGTCTTAAGAATTCGTCTGAAAAGATACTTGCCAAGGATACAGATTATTCTGATGAAGAAGTTAATGGGAATAATGATGAGAATTCCAATAGTACGCAAAAAACAGAGACACACATTTTTTATGATACAGCTAATGGTAATACGCCATATGTAGTAATGGAGAATATGCCTGTTATTGAAGGTGTGATAATAGTATGTGAGGGTGGTGATAATAAAGAGCTTGTAAGTGAGATTACGAATGCTGTATATGGGCTTTTAAATGTTCCTGTACATAAAATCAAAGTAATGAAAATGTCTTAAATATGGAGGTTTTTTGTGAAAAGAGTTAAGAAAAATCAGGTTATTATTACAGCACTTGCTATTATGATAGCTGTTGCGGGATATATTAATTATGCAGGAAACATTTCAGATATAATATCTGTCAGCAGTAAGAGCGGCAGTAAAGTTGTCAATACATCAACGGATGATACAATATTTACAGAGGAAGAACCAGATGATGAGAGTCTTGAAGAACCGGGAAGCGTTATACTTACATCAGGACAGGGCGTGTCTTCAAGTGTAATCTCTGAAGCTAAGCTTAACAGAGAACAGATACGTGCCAAGAATACAGAAAATCTTACTAATATAGTCAATGATACAGCAATCGATAAGGCTTCAAAGACAGAGGCGATAAATGAACTTGCCAAAATTGCAGAATATTCAGAAAAAGAGGCAGCTATTGAGTTGTTATTAGAGGCAAAGGGATTTAATGATGTGGTGGCTTCAGTGGCAGAAGACAGCGTTGATATTGTAATTAACCAGCAGACATTAGAAAACAGCCAGAAAGCTCAGATTGAAGATATAGCAAAGAGAAAGACAGGGGTTACATCGGATAAAATTACCATTAATGTTATTAAGTAACTTATCATTGCATTTATTTATATTTTTTATTATAATAGATTAAAGATTACGTTAATAACAGTCAGGAGGGCATTATGACAAAAGAGTTTGAAGATAGAGGTAATACTTATACAATTCACGAAAGCAAGGATATTGGCGAAGTAAGAGTTGCAGATGAGGTTGTTGCTATTATTGCAGGTCTTGCTGCTACAGAGGTGGAAGGCGTTGAGAGTATGGCTGGCAACATCACTAATGAACTTGTAAGCAAGCTTGGAATGAAGAATTTATCTAAGGGTGTTAAGGTTCACGTTGGTGAGAATGATGTGACAGTTAATCTTGCACTTAATATTAAATATGGCTGTGAGATACCTAAGGTATCAGCCGCAGTACAGGACAGAGTTAAGACAGCAATCGAGACAATGACAGGTCTTGAAGTATCAGAAGTTAACATTAAGATTGCTGGCGTTAATATTGACAACTAAGTACAGTAAGCTTTTGGGACTGTCCTTAATGGACAGTCCTGTTTGAGTAATTAATTGATGAGAGGATTCCTATGACAAGATCAGAAATGAGAGAACACGTTTTTAAGCTTATATTCCGTGTTCCTTTCCACGATAAGAATGAATTAAGAGAACAGATTGACTACTATTTTGACGGTTTGACAGATGTTAATGAGAAAGATTACGAATATATTAAGAATAAGGCACTTCTTGTATGTGAATTAAGCGATGAGCTTGACGAGAAGATTAATTCGGTATCAGAAGGCTGGCCGGTTGACCGTATTGGTAAGGCAGAGCTTGCTATTATGCGGCTTGCAGTCTATGAGATGCTTTATGATGATGATATTCCTGTTAATGTAGCTATTAATGAGGCTGTAGAGTTAGCTAAAAGTTATGGCTCTGATGATAATGCAGCATCATTTGTCAATGGTGTTCTTGCAAAGCTTGTATAATAACCTTTTGCTGAATTAAAGAGCATAATAAAGAGATTAAGAAAGAGGAACGATGGCTGGAGTATATACTGTAACACAGATTAATTCCTATATTAAGAATATGTTTAGACAGGATTTTGTACTTAATCGTATTCAGATAAAAGGGGAAATATCTAATTGCAAGTATCATACATCCGGTCATATTTATTTTACTTTAAAAGATTCGGGTGGAACGATTGCAGTTGTTATGTTTGCCTCTTATGCGTCAAAGCTTGATATAAAGCTTGAAAATGGAATGTCTGTTGTAGTAGATGGCAGAATTGATATATATGAACGTGATGGCAGGTATCAGTTGTATGCCGTTAATATTACCGAAAGTGGTATGGGGGATTTATATAAGAAGTTTGAACAATTAAAACAGCAGTATGATGATATGGGATATTTTGATTTATCATATAAGCGCCCGATACCACGTTTTGCAAGAAAGATAGGAATTGTAACAGCTTCAACAGGAGCTGCTATACACGATATAATGAATATATCACACAGGCGCAATCCGTATGTAAGTCTGTATCTGTATCCTGCATTAGTTCAGGGCGAATATGCTAAGTACAGTATTGCCAAGGGAATAGCTGTGCTTGATAAGTTCGGGGTGGATTGCATTATTGTTGGACGTGGAGGAGGTTCACTTGAAGACTTGTGGGCATTTAATGAACCAGAGGTTATAGAGGCAGTATTTAGCTGTAATACACCGGTTATATCAGCGGTTGGGCACGAAACAGATTTTACAATCACAGACTTTGTGGCAGATTTAAGAGTTCCAACACCATCTGCCGCTGCAGAGTGTGCAGTATTTGATATGGTACAGGTTGATGATTATATGCAGGCATACAAGAGACGTTTAAGAAATGCTCTGGATAATGTATTTGCCAGATATAAGAACAGGGCAGAGAAGGACAGGCTTTCTTTGCAGATATACAATCCTATTAACCAGATATATGAAAGAAGACAACGTCTTATTCATATAGAGGATATATTAAATAACCAGATGACACAAGCAGTGGAACGCTACAGGCAGAAGCTGTCATTAGCTGCGTACAGACTTGATAATGTAAGTCCTTTAAAGAAGTTTGACAAGGGCTACAGCTATGTAGAGAATAATAAACAGAGAGTACAGTCGGTTAACGATGTATCAGTAGATGATTTGTTAACGCTTTATTTAAAAGATGGTACTGTGACAGCTAAGGTCACAAATATTGATAATGTTTAATGAGGTATAATTAATGGCAAAGGCTTCTAATCTTGAAGATACATTTAATAAGCTTGAGGCAGTTCTTAATGAAATGGAACAGGGCGAGCTTACATTAGATGAGTCTTTTAAAAAATATAAAGAAGGTATGGAATTACTCAATAAATGTAATACTATGCTTGATAAGGTTGAAAAACAGATTGTTATAATTGATGATAATGGGGTGGTGGATAATAATGAATAATTTCAAAGAACAGTTAAGCAAAGAGACCTCCTGTATAGATAATATAATAGAAAAGTACCTGCCAGAAGCTAAGGGACACGCAGAATATATTAAATCTGCGATGGATTACAGCGTGGAAGCTGGCGGCAAGAGAATAAGACCAATGATTATGCTTGAAACTTACAAGTTGTGTAATGGTACTAACGAGGAAGAATTGTATCCATTTATGGCGGCTCTTGAGATGATACACACTTATTCTTTGGTGCATGATGATCTTCCTGCTATGGATAATGATGACTATAGAAGAGGAAAGCTTACAACACATAAGAAATTTGGTGAAGATTTTGGAATATTAGCTGGTGACGGACTTTTGAATCTTGCGTATGAAACAATGCTTTCAGCTATACATAAAGCAGCAAAGACAGGTGATGCACAGGCTGTATTAAGATATTCTGCTGCCGCAGATGTGATAGCTAATAAGGCTGGTGTTGATGGTATGGTCGGAGGACAATCGCTTGATGTAATGCTTACAGATAAGCCGATGAATGAAGAACAGCTTGATTACATTTTCAGATTAAAGACGGGTGCTCTTATAGAAGCAGCATTTATGGCTGGTGGAATTATTGCAGGTTGTGATGAAAATGTCACTAAGCTTCTTGAGGAAACAGGTTATAATATAGGCTTCGCATTTCAGATTAAGGACGATATTCTTGATGTTACAAGCACACAGGAAGTACTTGGAAAGCCTGTGTTAAGTGATGAGAGAAATAATAAAACAACATATGTTACACTTTATGGAATGGAAAAAGCAGAAAAAGATACTGCTGATATGTCCGTAAAAGCATTGGAAACACTCAAAACTATTGGACATAACGAGTATCTGGAGTATTTAATCACAATGCTTATACATAGGGATAGGTAATCGTGTGAAAGAGGTTAATTATGATACTTGAGAAAATCAATAAACCTAACGATATTAAGAAATTATCGCCAATAGAATACAACCAGCTTGCTGATGAGATACGCCAGTTTCTTATTGATAAGATAAGTGTCACAGGCGGACATCTGGCTTCTAATCTTGGCGTTGTGGAGCTTACTATGGCACTTCATATTGTATTTAATCTTCCAAAGGACAAGCTTATATGGGACGTAGGACATCAGTCATATACGCATAAGATACTTACAGGAAGGAAAAATCAATTTGATGAATTAAGAAAATTCGGCGGTATGAGCGGCTTTCCTAAGAGAAATGAAAGTGATTACGATGCTTTTGATACAGGTCACAGCTCGACATCAATATCAGCAGGACTTGGAATTGCTATGGCAAGAGATGTACAGCACGAAGATTACAGTGTAGTTTCTGTTATAGGTGATGGTGCACTTACGGGTGGTATGGCATATGAAGCTTTAAATAATGCTTCAGGTATTAAGGGTAATTTTGTGATTATACTTAATGATAATACAATGTCAATTTCTAAAAATGTCGGCGGCGTATCCAATATGCTTAGTGAAATACGTTCGTCAGACTCTTACTATGATTTAAAAGAGAATATAGGCAATGTATTATATAAGCTTCCTAAAGGGGACAAGGTTGTAAAGCTTATCCAGAAGACAAAGTCGAATCTAAAGCAGGTGATTCTTCACGATTCGATGTTTGAAAGTATGGGTATATATTACCTTGGACCAGTTGACGGACACGATATGGATAAGCTTATCAAGATACTTACAGTTGCAAAAAGAATAAATGGACCTGTGCTTGTCCACGTTGTTACGCAGAAAGGACGTGGTTACAAGCCGGCAGAGCGCAATCCAAGCAAGTTTCATGGTATTGGACCATTTGATGTGGCGACAGGTATGGAGATTAATAAATCTGACAGGCCAACATATTCGCAGGTGTTCTCTAATTCTATATGTGAAATAGCCAAGAAAGACAGGTCTGTATGTGCTATTACAGCGGCTATGCCAGACGGAGTTGGGCTTGCTAAGTTCTCAAAGTGGTTTCCGGATAGATTTTTTGATGTCGGAATTGCTGAGGCTCACGCTGTAACATTTGCGGCAGGATTGTCAGCAGGCGGATTAAAACCAGTGTTTGCGGTATATTCTTCATTTTTACAGAGAGCTTATGACCAGATATTACATGATGTGTGTATACAACAGCTTCACGTTGTGTTTGCAATAGACAGGGCAGGACTTGTTGGAAGTGATGGAGAGACACATCAGGGGATATTTGATATATCATTCCTGTCATCAATACCTAATATGACTATTATGGCACCAAAGAATGATTATGAATTAAAGTCATCACTTGAGTTCGCTCTGGAAGAATTTAATGGGCCGATAGCTATAAGATATCCAAGAGGCGAGGCAGTTGTCAGATTTTGCGAATTTAATGCACCGGTTGAATACGGCAAGGCTGAGCTTATGTATGAAGAAAGTGATATAGCAATTCTTGCACTTGGAAGTATGGTTGATACAGCATTTAATGTAAGGGAAAGACTTAAAGAGCAGGGCTATAACGTGACACTTGTAAATGCACGTTTTGTAAAGCCTATAGACAGTGCAATGCTTGATAAAATAAGCACAACACATAAGCTTATAGTAACACTTGAAGAGAATGTATCATCGGGCGGATTTGGGCGTGCAGTCTGTCAATATATCAATGATAAAGAACTTCATAACTATGTGCTTGACATATCACTTCCTGATGATTATATAGAACACGGAAGTGTTGATATATTACGGCGTGAGACAGGAATAGATGAAGATACAATTGTTAAACGTATAACAGCAGTTTATAATAATATTGGAGATAATAATAATGAGCAGTAAAGAAAGATTAGATGTTCTGTTAGTGAACAGGGGGCTTGCTGATTCCAGGGAAAAGGCAAAGGCTATAATTATGTCTGGAAATGTATATGTTGACGGACAGAAGGAAGATAAAGCTGGGTCATCATTTAATGAGACTGTTAATATTGAGGTAAGAGGCAATACACTTAAGTATGTAAGCCGTGGCGGGTTAAAGCTTGAAAAAGCTATGGAGAATTTTGATGTAACGATTGAAGGGAAAATATGTATGGATGTTGGTTCATCAACAGGTGGTTTTACAGATTGTATGCTTCAGAATGGTGCTGTTAAAGTATATTCTGTTGATGTAGGACACGGACAGCTTGCTTGGAAGCTTCGTAATGATGAGCGTGTTGTATGCATGGAAAAGACTAATATACGATATGTAACACCGGAAGATATTGCGGATAAGATAGATTTTTCAAGCATTGACGTATCATTTATATCACTTACAAAGGTGCTGCTTCCAGTGAAAAATCTTCTTACAGATGACGGGCAGATAGTATGTCTTATAAAGCCACAGTTTGAAGCTGGAAGAGAAAAGGTTGGTAAACACGGTGTTGTAAGGGATAAGGCGGTACACATCGAAGTTATAGAAATGGTTATTAATTATGCAATTTCAATTGGATTTGAGATACTTAACCTTGAATTCTCGCCAGTTAAGGGTCCGGAAGGAAATATCGAATATCTTCTTCATTTACAGAAACATATAGAAGGAACCTATGATAATATTCCTTTCACAATACAAAATATAGTAGACAAAGCCCACGAAACATTGTAATATATTCATATAGATATTAATATTAATTTAAAGTATAGAGGCGTTAATGAAATCTTTTTACATAGTCACGAATACAACTAAAGATCCAGACCTTGTATATACAAACAGTATTCTGGATTATCTTAACAAGCACAATGTAAGCTGTATATATAATCCTGACTCGGCAGATGTAGAACATACTGATTATTGTTATACGAATGCTGATATTGTGCCAGATGATACAGAATGCATAATTGTTCTTGGTGGGGATGGTACGCTTATACAGGCGGCAAGAGACCTTAATTCTAAGAATATACCTCTTCTTGGTGTTAACATAGGAACGCTGGGGTATCTTACTGATACAGATATGAACACAGTGTATGATACCCTTGAAAGCCTTATTAATGACTGTTATGAGATAGATACAAGGATGATGCTTGATGGAAAGATATACCGTGATGACGAGCTTATATATGAAGATGTAGCACTTAATGATGTAGTTCTTAGCAGAAGGGGAATATTAAGGGTTATAGATTTTGATATATATGTCAATGGAGAATATCTTAATTCGTTCGCGGCAGACGGAGTTATAGTATCTACGCCGACAGGTTCTACAGCTTATTCTTTATCGGCAGGCGGACCAATTGTCCAGCCGAATGCACATCTTATAATGATTACACCAATATGTGCACATACACTTACTCAGAGAAGCATAATATTTGAACAGAATGATGAGATTGTAATACAGATGAATGATAATAAGAAATTATCAGAAGAAAGAGTAGCTACATATGATGGAGAAAGCTATTGTAATGTCATAACAGGCGACAGAGTTGTTATTACCCGTTCTGATAAGACAGCACGGCTTATAAAGACAAGCAGAATTTCTTTCCTTGAAAGGATAAGGAATAAAATGTAGCCGGAATAGGAGAAGAAAAGTGAAATCAGACAGACATAAAAAAATATTAGAACTTATAGCTGATAATAATATAGGAACTCAGGAAGAGCTTGCTGATGCACTTAATAAAGCAGGATATAATGTAACTCAGGCGACTGTTTCAAGGGATATAAGAGCACTTAATCTTACCAAAGTCACAATTGACGGGGTTAATCAGAAGTATACAACTCTTTCACATAGCAGTCCTGTACCTAATGACAAATATATAAGAGTGCTAAAGGAAGGCTATCTTTCTATGGATATGGCACAGAATATTCTTGTTATAAGGACTGTTCCGGGTATGGCAATGGCGGTGTGTGCGGCACTGGATGCACTTAAGCTTGATGAGATAGTTGGTTCTATTGCAGGTGATGACACTATTATGTGTGCTGTAAGGACTGTTAAGGATACTGTAAATGTTTCTAATAAACTTAAGAAACTTATAAAGGCATAGTATTATAAAGATATAGTATCAGAGGAGGAATATGTTATCTAATTTACATGTTAAGAATCTTGCACTTATAGAAGAAGAAAATATTGATTTTGAAGAGGGGCTTAATATTCTGTCAGGAGAGACAGGTGCAGGTAAGTCTATTATATTGGGTTCTATTAATGCGGCACTAGGTGCCAAGACATCGCCTGATTTTATAAGAACAGGTGCAGAATATGGACTTTCAGAACTGCTTTTTAATATTGAAGATGATAATGTAATTGAACGCATAAAAGAGCTTGGAGTTATAGATATTGAGAATGGTGAACTGCTTATTTCAAGAAAGATAACACCAACACGTTCGCAGATAAAGGTTAATGGACAGAATTTTACAGCGGCACAGACACAGAAGCTTGCACGCTATCTTATAGATGTTCATGGACAGCACGATAACCAGATACTTATGGATGATGCTAATCATCTGACGGTTGTAGATACATTCTGTGCTGATGAAATAGCTGAATTAAGAGAGGCTATGGAAGATGCATATAAAGATATGGTTAAAGCAAAGAAAGCGTTAGAACTTATTGATAAGGATAAAGATGAACTTCAAAAAGAGATAGCATTTCTTGAGTATGAAGCTAATGAGATACAGACGGCCGATATACAGCCAGATGAAGATGAGGAGCTTGAAGCAAGATATCATAAGCTTAATAATTACCAGAAGATTACTAATGAGCTTTCGTATGCAGATATGCTTTTGAATTCAGGTAATGATAATATAAGTGATATGATAGGAACTGCATTAAAGTCACTTATAACAGCAAGTGAATATGATGATGTATTGAAAGAGTGCTGTGATACTTTGTCTGATGCTGAAGGACTTATTCGTGATGCCGGACACAGTATCAGTTCATATATAGAGAACTCTGAATATGATCCAAGAGAGTTTAGCGAACTACAGGAAAGACTTGATCTTATTAATAATCTTAAGAACAAATATGGAAGTTCAATAGAGGCTATTAATGATACCTTAAAGGCTATTAATGCGAAGCTTGCAGATTATTACAATTTTGATGAGCTTATAAGCAGAAGGAAAAAAGAGTATGAAGAAGCATGCTGTAAGGCGTGGGATATAGCCCAAAAGCTAAGTTCCATAAGACAGCAGGCAGCAGTAAAGCTTGCAGAGCAATTCATAGCTTCTTTAAAGAATCTTAACTTTTTAGATGTAAAGTTCAGAATAGATTTTGCTAAAGAACCATCTTTATCTTCAAAGGGCTGTGATAATGTAAGATTTATGATATCAACGAACCCTGGTGAGAATTTAAAGCCATTATCAAAGATTGCTTCGGGTGGTGAACTTTCAAGAATTATGCTTGCCATAAAGACAGTTATGTCAGAAGATGCAGATAAGACACTTATATTTGATGAGATTGATGCAGGTATAAGTGGTAAGACGGCTTCAAAGGTATCTAATCAGCTTGCAAGGCTTTCGTTATCGCATCAGATAATATGTATAACACATCTGCCACAGATTGCGGCTATGGCAGATGCCCATTACATAATAGAAAAGAGTGTACACGATAATAAGACCTACAGTAATATCCAGAGGGTCGCAGGAGATGATAGTCTTAATGAAATTGCCAGAATGTTATCCGGTGAGACACTTACAGACTCTGTGCTTGAGAATGCCAAAGAATTAAAGATTATGGCTGATAAAGTGAAATCAGAGTTGTGATTTTTAGATATAGTTATTATAATAATTATATCTGGAACAGTAAAAGCACTCTGAAAAATTAACGGCTGGTATGTATATACCAGCTGTTAATTTTATGAAGCATTAAGCATATTTTCTATATATATGCCATATCCGCTTCTTGAGTCATCAATAAGAACGTGTGTTACAGCACCTATTATCTTTCCGTCCTGAATAATAGGACAGCCAGACATACCTTGTACAATTCCATTAGTCATATCAAGAAGTTCTTCAGAGGTAACAACAAAACTGATATTTTTGGAATCGTTATTGTTAAGCTGTGTAATTTTAATTTCGTAGTCATCATATTTATTATTCCTGTAAAATCTTACATATGCTTTACCCTTGTGGACACTGTATCTGTAACCGACACTCATAAGTGAAAGAGAATGCTTCTTTACAATAGAGTTGTCGATTGTTCCATATATTCCGTAAGAGCTGTTCTTGTCAATTGTTCCTATCGGGGTACTGTTCTTGTAGTCTATAATTCCCTGCAATTCTCCAGGAGTGCCATTCTGTCCTTTTATTATTGATAGAATTCTTGTGTTATATAATCTGCCATATTTAATATTAAGGGCTTTGCCGGTGGTATTATCAGTTATCGGGTGACCAAGTGCAGCGTAGTTATAATCTGTATCAATATAAGTTATTGTTCCTATACCCTGTGCATCATCTTTTACCCACAGACCTAGCTTATATTCACTGTTTTTATCCTCAACAGGGGTTACAGTTACATTTATTATTTCATCATTACGCAGTAATTCTATATTAAGCTTCTCGCCAGCACATTCATTTACCTTGCAAGATAACTGCTTCTTGGAATTGATTTCTTCATCATTGATTTTTAAAATGTAATCGCCTTTGGTAATAATATTTTCGCAGGGGGTTATTGTACCACTTGATTTGCTCTCGATGGAATCCGTCTTTACTACAAGTATTCCGCTGCTTTTCAGATATAAGCCAGCCTGAAAGCCACAGGGATAGACGTATTTTTCATCAACCACATTGACATTTACTGTCTTTAAAAATAAGAAGCCGAACAGATGAAGGTCGATGTGGTAACTTCCAGGACTGCCGGTTATAAAAGTGACTTCTCGGCTGAAATCAGCATTTGCAAGACTGTTATTAGTACCATTCTGCGTGTTGTGAACGCTTCCGGTAACGGGGAGTGACAGGTTGATACTTGTATCGCTTTGCTCAGTTATATATATCTGTTCAGGAAAATGCTTATTAACATAGTTTACATAAGATGTAATAAGAATAAATAAAAGTGTTATTATTCCTGACCAGTAAATATACTTATTTAATAATTTATTAGAAAATGTATTTTTATTAATAAGCATGGTTTTCCTCCTTTAAAATTTATTTGAAATTTATCTGATGATATTATTATCTGCAATAATGAAGCTAAATAAAAAGGTTTATAATGCCAATATATTTATATGATTTAATTTTATTTGTCGAATTATGTCGATAGTTGCGATGCGTTTTCGTTGTAAAATTACATTTTTAAATATATAATAATAAATATATTCATTATGCGGTGCTGAAAGATAGGTTCTTTTGGCGGAAAGCATATTTATATATTATTATATGACGAGGGGAAGAATTGCTTATGAATCCATTGAAAATTGTAATTGCGGATGATAACAAGAGAATGGTAGATGTAATCAAAGAGGTTATTAATGGAGAGCCGCAGTTAGATGTTGTAGGTACAGCAACGAATGGCGAGGATACAGTTGATGTCATTAAAAAGACACAGCCTGATATTGTACTTCTTGATATTATTATGCCGCAGATTGACGGACTAACTGTTATGCAGAGGATAAGGGAGGATAATGATTGTGTTAATCCTGCATTTATTGTTATTAGTGCAGTTGGAAGGGAAGCAGTGACAGAGGATGCTTTCAATATGGGAGCTACATATTATGTTATGAAACCATTTGATAATAATATGCTGATTGACCGCATTAAATATATTGGAGGAATTATTAATATAAAGCCTGTCAATATAAAAAAATCGGTTAACGACAGTATTCCTCATAACAAACATATCCTTGAGAATGAGATTACAGGAATGATACACGAGATTGGTGTTCCTGCACATATAAAGGGTTATCAGTATCTGAGAGAGTCTATCACACTTGCGGTTAATGATCCGGATATAATAAATAGTATTACCAAAGTCCTTTATCCAACTATAGCCAAAAAGTTTGACACAACACCAAGCCGTGTTGAAAGAGCTATAAGACACGCTATTGAAGTTGCCTGGAACAGAGGCAATCCGGATATTCTTAACGATTTGTTCGGATATACAATCAGCAATGGCAAAGGCAAGCCGACTAATTCAGAATTCATAGCACTTATATCAGATAATATAAGGCTTCATCAGACAGCAGTTTGATGGTTTTTTAGGAATTATACTGACAGTTTATCAGCTTTTTTGCGGTTTTTTCTTGCTATATTGAACTTTGTATATTATAATATTAACGTATTTGTAAAAATGTTTTAACAAAATTGTAATATTTAGGAGTTTTATATATGCGTAAAAGAGTATTCAAAACGTTTGCTGCAGCAGCATTGGCAACAACTATTGCGGGAACAACAATTATAGGTTCAACAGCATTTGCTGACGAAATCAGTACACTTACACAGCAGAAGCAGGATAAACAGAATGAACTTGATCAGCTGCAGCAGCAGGCTGCCTATCTTCTTACAGAGATGAGTTCTTTAGAACAGGATATGGCAGATCTCTCAGATGAGATTGACCAGACTAACGCTGATCTTGAAGCTGCACAACAGTTACAGCAGAAACAGTTTGATGATACTAAATTAAGAATTAAATATATGTATGAAGACCAGTCAACATCAATTTCAGATGTATTCCTTACAGCATCTGATATGAGTGATGTTATTAATAAGGCAAGTTATATGCAGCAGGTATATGACTATGATCGTAACAAGCTTGAAGAGATGGCTGCAACAGCAGCATCTATCGCTGAATATAAAAGTGATTTAGAGACTAAGCAGGCAGCTCTTAATGACAAGCAGAAGGAGCTTACTAACAAGCAGGCTACACTTTATACAGCAATTGATGCTGCACAGAGTGATATCAGCAACTTTGACGAATTATTAGCAGAAGCTAATGAAAAAGCTGCTAAGGCATTAGAACAGAAAAGACAGGCAGAAGCAGCAAGAGCAGCTGCAACAAGCGGTCAGACAACAACTAAGACAAAAGTTACATCAATACCTACATCAGCTAATAATGATTCATCAGTTGCATCTAACATTGTTTCAATAGCTTACAGATATGTTGGTGTTCCTTATAGAAGTGGTGGAGCTTCACCAAGTGGATTTGACTGTTCAGGTCTTGTATCATATGTACTTGCACAGGCAGGTATATCTGGTGTTGCCCGTTCATCAAGTTCACAGGCATATGGAGGCGTTGCTGTATCAGGTGGCATAAGTGCCGCACAGCCAGGTGATGTAATATGTTACCCGGGACACGTTGGTATCTACATCGGCGGAGGACAGATGATACATGCTTCTGTACCGGGTGATTATGTAAAGGTTTCTTCAGTTAATATCGGAATGCAGATAATTGGTGTAAGAAGATACTGGTAATTGATATATTTTGAAAAATATGTTTTAATATAGTTATTACATTGATTATATTTATACATTTAGTTACATAGATGTATAGAAAGGGGATTATATGAAGAATGTTTTATTTATTGCATCAGAAGCAGTACCTTTCATTAAAACAGGAGGTTTAGCTGACGTTGTTGGTTCACTTCCTAAGTATTTTAATAAGGATGAATTTGATGTTCGTGTTATGATTCCAAAGTATACATGTATTCCTTGGGAGTACAGAGAGAAGATGGTATACAAGACTCATTTCTATATTGATTTAGCTTGGCGTACACAGTACGTTGGCGTATTTGAAATGGAGTATGATGGAGTTACATTCTATTTTATTGATAATGAATTCTATTTTGGAGGACCAAAGCCTTATAGCTGGATACACGAAGATATTGAGAAATTTGCATTCTTTAGCAAAGCTGCTTTGTCAGCAATACCTGTTATTGGTTTTAAGCCAGACATAATACATTGCAATGACTGGCAGACAGGACTTATTCCGGTATATTTACACGAGCGTTTTGCACTTGGGGATTTCTACAATGGTGTAAAGTCAATAATGACTATACATAACCTTAAGTTCCAGGGTATATGGGATCTTAAGAAGGTAAAGGATATTACCGGATTAGATGACAGCTATTTTACATCAGATAAGCTTGAAGCATATAAAGATGCTAATTATCTTAAGGGTGGCATAGTATACGCTGACAGGGTAACTACTGTTAGCGAGACATATGCAGAGGAGATTAAGACACCTTTCTATGGTGAGAATCTTGATGGTCTTATGAATGCAAGAGCTAATGTCCTTAGTGGTATTGTTAATGGCATAGATTACGAAGTATATAATCCTATGACAGATAAATCTCTTGCGGCTAACTATAATCAGATTACTTTCCGTAAAGAAAAGTGGAAGAATAAAGTTGCTCTCCAGAAAGAACTGGGACTTGCACAGGATAAGAGCAAGTTTATGATAGGTATAGTATCAAGACTTACAGACCAGAAGGGTCTCGATTTAATTGCTTATGTTATGGACGAGTTATGTGCAGAAGATGTACAGCTTGTAGTTCTTGGAACTGGTGAAGAGAAATATGAGAATATGTTCAGACATTTTGACTGGAAATATAATGACAGAGTATCTGCTAATATTTACTATTCAGAGGAGATGTCACACAAGATATATGCAGCTTGTGATGCATTCCTTATGCCTTCATTGTTTGAGCCTTGTGGACTCAGCCAGCTTATGTCTTTAAGATATGGTACAGTGCCTATAGTTAGAGAGACAGGTGGTCTTAAGGATACAGTTGAGCCATATAATGAATATGAGAGTACAGGAACAGGCTTCTCATTTGCTAACTACAATGCCCACGAAATGCTTGGGATTATTAATTATGCTAAGAGCGTATACTATAACCACAAGAGAGAGTGGAACAAGATAGTTGACAGAGGAATGAAAGCAGATTTCTCTTGGAAGAGTTCAGCTAAGAAGTATGAGGAATTATATAATTCTTTGTTCTAGGG
>UMJC01035592.1_pt1 | contig 15436 bp, 8 predicted proteins | sample 1965941 | NCBI WGS metagenome assembly UMJC01 (sample SAMEA4836141, study PRJEB28245) | human gut metagenome | biome: gut microbiome; material: fecal sample | place: Denmark | collected 2008 | reverse complement strand
TTTTATAGCCGCAACCTGCCAGGCAGAAAGTTGTTATGAGCAGATAGACAAGTCTGGTTTTAGAGGTCATGCTAAAAATAGTTTTATTGCTTGAAACGAACCAGCAGACTGACATAGAAAGAGCGTCCCGGTGTCAGAGTTGCATAATTACTGTTATAAGGACGGTCATCTGTGTAATTGAAAATGTTTTCAACTCCGACGGCGGGTTCCAGAGCAACAGATTTTAAATTGAATGAATGGCGTGTGTTGATATCCCAAAGCTGGTGGGCGGGGGCGTTGCCGTAAGTTTTAGACCAGCGTGTACCTTGATAGCGTCCGTTGATTGCAATATTGAATGTATAATCATTCCATGTTTTTCGCCAACTGGCATTGAAATTACCCGAGTGACGTACTGTTCTTTCCAAACGGATGTCTTCCGTACGGTTGCGCCCGTCCGTGTAAATATAGTTTGCTCCGAACATGAAGCCTGTGAAGGGACGGACTGAAAAACCTATGTCAAAGCCTTTCACACGTGCCTTTTCTATATTGCGGTACTGGCGTCTGCGAGTGATGCCGTTTTCAATATCTTCGGGCGTTGTTCCTATATCTTCCGCTTCAATCTTGTCTTTCAGGTCATTCTGATAAATGGACGCGGCAATGGAGAACAAACGATGATTGTATTCTATATTCAAATTATAGAAATTGCTCTTTTCCGGGTCCAGGTCAGGGTCTCCGACCGTGATTTGTCCACGGCTTTCAGAAACGGCATACATTTGTTGCAAGGTAGGTGAACGGAATCCGGCAGCGTAGGATGCACGTACATTCAGTCCTGAATATTGGTACATCAAGGATAGTTTGGGCGTGAACTGGCTTTTAAACTTTTCATTATAGGCATACCGTATACCTGCCACTATGCTGATTGCATCCAGTAGTTTTACTTCGTCCTGTACGTATGCTGCCAGTGTATAAACACTTTGGTATTCATTATTCAGCATCTTGCTGGTTTCAGTCGGCTCCAAGCCTTCGAATACATAGTCCAGTCCGGTAAAAAGTGTATTGTTCTCGTGGGTTTTGAATACACCTTTTAGATTGGCATTGGTGTAAGTCTGGTCTTTACTGAGGACTTCGTCACCGGTTTTATGCGTTTTTGCATCATTTATATAGTCATAAAAAGAACGGAAATTGGTGGTGCTTATATTCCCTTCTATATATGAAGCCCGCTTAGCCAACAGATATTTGGCTGTTCCACCCACTGTATAGGATTGATGCTGGTTGTTGTAATCGTAGGCTCCGGTACGGTCGTTCTCGCTGATAAAAAGATTACCGTTCAAATGAAGGCTTAAACGCTCTGTGGCTGCGTAGCTCAAGGTTTGGCTCACATTATGCGAATGATTCTTATAGACCGGTTTCTTTGTGGTTTCCACCAGTTCTCCCTTGCTTTCCTCATACGGATTCAGTTGCCATCCGTCCGAAGTGCGGTAATTATAGTTCAAGTGTGCGGATAATTTTCCATCATTGGCGTCTGCGTTGACTGATTCTGAAATTCGTCCGTGAGAACTTACACGGGTATTGGAAGATACATTCAATGCAGATTTAGGATCATCGGTAATGATATTGATTACTCCTGCGATGGCGTCACTGCCATAAAGGGCGGAAGATGCTCCTTTCAATACTTCAATACGTTTTACGGCATCCATATTGATCCGGTCGTAATCTATAGATCCCGAAATATCTCCGGCTACTTTTTTACCGTTAATTAATACGAGGAGGTATTTATCAGGCAGTCCGTTTACGTATAGGGTTGTTCCCATAGCGGTGGTTTGCACCGAGATAGAGGGAACCAGTTTCACCAAGGCATCCTGGAAACTGGATGGATTGGCATTTTGCAGATCACGTTGGGAAATGACCTCTACGGGTACAGGGCTGTCTTTCAGCTTGTGGTGAGTTCCGGTTCCGGTTACCACTACCTGATCCATGTTGAAAGTGGTACTTTTCAGCCTTATCACCATTTCTTTTTGACTTTGACTGACTTTCTGAGTGACAGGAGCATAATTCAGGCAACTGGTACGCAGGGTATACGTTCCCTCTTTGATGTCTTTCAACAAAAATTCTCCTTTAGGATTGGTAGCACATCCTATTGTAGTTTGTTCCAAACGTACGTTAGCGCCTTCCACCGGCTTTCCTGTACGGGCATCCACTACTTTTCCACTTAACGATATCTGGGCGGACGCACACACCACCATGCAGCCGAATAAGGCTGTCAGTAAACATTTCTTTTTCATCGAAATAATTTAAGAATTAATAATTAGCTTTCCTGGCCCCGGGAAAGCGTGAATTATCTATGTTCAGACCTGGCAGGTTTCCTGGCTTCACCCTGAAAAGCGCCTTCCCATTTCTTACAAAGGAAACAGTGGCATGGCGAGAGTTGCTTTTCATTGACGGGTTTCACAGTAGCGGGCACTGCTTCGGATTCTATGACCGAATTCCCTTTTATGCAAATACGGAAAGTACTTACATCACCAAATCTGATGCAAAGGTAGGGTTTTATTTTAAAATCTTTTGGGATTCTGAAAATAAAAGAAACATTTTTGTGATGTTTGATACTGATTTATAGGCTTCTTAATATATAAGGAAGGGACAACTAAGGACGAATGGGCATTTTCTTTGGCAGGATGAGAGGCTTGTTTCCGGTTTTAAATCCATAACTACTATTAATAGGTATTGACTGCTATTGGAAATAGTTCTATCTTTGCCCCCGTTACGATGAAGAAGCATTTGATTCATATTCTAAAGCTTTTCCTTCCACTGATATTTATTGCCTATTTGGGAGGTATTACCCTTTTTACTCACTCGCATGTGGTAAATGGGGTGATTATCGTACACTCGCATCCGTTTAAAGGGGAGCATCAACATACAGAAGTGGAATTGGAAACTATCTTTTTCCTTTCTTCTTTTGCTGCTTCCGGTAGTTTGTTCACTCCGTCTTCCACAACGGTCTTTTGGGTATTGCTGTGTTTGCTGGCTGTGCCGGCTGTAGAACGCATCAAACTGATACGAACCGATTGTGGCATTTATTTGCGCGCGCCTCCCGCTGTTTGTTAAATAGTATATTTTTATGTTGGTGGAGTGATTTTCCGTTACATTATCTGTTCGCGGATTCATTCTTCTGACCGCTATCCTTTTATTTATTAATAAACAGAATAACAACATATGAAGAAATATATATTTTTCTTGATGGGAGCAGTGTGTTTTCTACTCTCATCATCGGCTGTGCACGCCAATGAATTGAATAAGTCCGATGCCAATATCATAGGTCATGTATTGGATAAGAATACGGAAGAGCATCTTTCTTTTATCAGCGTATCGCTGAAAGGAACTACCATAGGAACTATGACTGACGCCAGTGGACACTATTTCCTTAAAAATCTGCCTGAAGGAGAATTTACCATGGAGGTAAGTGCTGTCGGTTACAAGACGGTCAGCCGGAAAGTAACTTTAAGAAAAGGGAAAACTTTGGAGGAGAACTTCGAGATAGAAGAGGATTTGATAGCATTGGACGGAGTGGTGGTGTCTGCCAATCGTAGTGAGACCACCCGCCGCATGGCACCTACGTTGGTTAATGTGATGGATGTGAAAGTGTTTGAGAACACTAATTCCTCCACCTTGTCGCAAGGACTGAATTTTCAGCCCGGAGTGCGGGTCGAGAATAATTGTCAGAACTGTGGTTTCCAGCAAGTACGTATCAATGGGTTGGATGGCCCTTATACGCAGATATTGATTGACTCGCGTCCTATATTCAGTGCCTTGGCCGGTGTATATGGATTGGAACAGATACCTGCCAATATGATTGAGCGTGTAGAGGTGATGCGCGGAGGAGGTTCGGCTTTGTTCGGTTCTTCAGCCATTGCGGGAACCATTAATATAATCACCAAGGAGCCTGTACGGAACTCAGGGCAGTTGACACATACTCTGACAGGCATAGGCGGTACTTCTTCTTGGGATAATAATACGACACTGAATGCTTCGTTAGTGACTGATAATCATAAGGCAGGATTGTATATTTTTGGACAGAACAGAGAAAGAAGCGGTTATGACAATGATGGCGATGGCTACACCGAATTGCCAAAACTGAAAAATCAGACAGTCGGTTTTCGTTCTTTTATCAAAACAAGTACATATTCAAAACTGACTTTTGAATATCATCATCTCAGTGAGTTCCGTCGTGGCGGGAATAAACTGAACCGACCTCCCCATGAAGCGGATATAGCCGAACAATTGCAGCATACTATCAATAGCGGGGGAGCGAAATTTGATTATTTCTCTCCGGATGAGAAACAGCGGCTGAGTGTATATGCTTCTGCACAGCATACAGGACGCGACAGTTATTATGGTGGAGGACAAGATGTGAATGCGTATGGCGCGACCACGGATTTTACCTGGGTCACAGGATCGCAGTATATCTATAGTTTTGATAAATGTTTCTTTATGCCTGCCGATTTTACCGGAGGACTGGAATATAATCAGGATAACTTGACGGATGATATGTGGGGGTATAACCGTTATACCAAACAAGAAGTCCGTATAGCCAGTGCATTTTTCCAGAATGAATGGAAGAACAAGCAGTGGAGCTTTTTACTTGGAGGGCGTTTGGATAAACATAATATGGTGGATCATGTAATCTTCAGTCCGCGTGCTAATCTTCGTTACAATCCGACCGAAAATATGAACCTGCGTGCCAGCTATTCTTTCGGATTCCGTGCACCTCAGGCCTTTGATGAAGATTTGCATATAGAAAATGTAGGTGGGACTGTGTCTATGATTGAACTGGCAAAAGACTTGACAGAAGAAAAATCACAAAGTCTGAGTATATCGGGAGATTTGTATCATCGTTGGGGAGATTTTCAGGGAAACTTGCTTATAGAAGGTTTTTATACTTCGCTTTCAGACGTATTTGCCTTACGTCAGAAAGGAGAGCGTGACGGTATTATTATCAATGAACGGTATAACGAGAAAGGAGCTAAGGTATATGGTTTGACTTTGGAAGGAAAGATTGCTTACCGTTCCTTACTTCAATTGCAGGCCGGCGTTACCATGCAGAAGGCCGAATACAAGCAGGCACGTGCATGGAGTGATGATGAAACGGTTCCGATGGAGAAAAAAATGTTCCGTACTCCGAATACTTATGGATATTTCACTTTGTCATACAACCCTTTCGTACCGATGACTATTGCATTATCCGGTACTTATACCGGTAGTATGATGGTAGAACATAAAGCAGGTTTTATTGATAAGGACATTGCTGTGAATACACCTGATTTCTTTGAATTGAATCTGAAAGCCGGTTATGATTTCAATTTGTATAAAGGCATAATTATGCAGGTCAATGCTGGAGTACATAATATCTTTAATGCGTATCAAAGTGACTTTGACCGGGGGGCAAAACGTGACTCCGGTTATATTTATGGACCGGGTATGCCGCGTTCTTACTTTGCCGGAGTGAAATTGAGTTTTTAATTTGTATATATTATTGCCGGGAGAGGAGCGCTGTCCGCCCTCTCCCGGCAATTTGCGTCATAGAATAAATAACCTGTTATAGGACTTTCGAACAGGTTATTTTAGATAATAATTCTTTTGATACTCTTTATTTAGAATAATTATCTAAAATAAAATGCTTTATTGGATGTAAAATCTGCTATTCCTATCTTTGTGAAGAAATAAATCTGAAATGTGATTAATATAAAGATAAATCTTCTATATAGCTGTCTGTTATATGGATTTATCGGAATTAATAAGTAAAAAGGTCAAAAAAGATGGGTATTGCTGAGTTGATAAATAAGGAAAAGAAAACAGCATTTTCTTTCGAGGTTCTTCCACCGTTGAAAGGTACTGGAATTGAAAAACTATATGCTACAATAGATACATTACGGGAGTTTGATCCTCTTTATGTCAATATTACCACTCATCGCAGCGAATATGTGTATCGCGAGTTGGGGGGTGGCTTATATGAACGTAATCGTTATCGGCGGCGTCCGGGTACGGTAGCGGTGGCTGCGGCTATACATAATAAATATGATATTACTGTTGTACCGCATATTTTGTGCAGTGGTTTCTCGCGTGAAGATACGGAATATATATTGCTTGATTTGCAATTCTTAGGTATTACTAATCTGTTGGTACTCCGGGGTGACAAGGCAAAAGATGAATCTTCTTTTGTTCCCGAGAAAGATGGTTATGCCCATGCTTTGGAGTTGGAAGAGCAGATCAATGCTTTTAATGAAGGCAAATTTATTGATGGAACGCCGATTCAGGCTCCTTTAACTCCTTTTCGTTATGGGGTGGCAGGCTATCCGGAGAAGCATGAGGAATCTCCCAACATGGAACAAGATTTATATTGGTTAAAAAAGAAAGTGGAAGCCGGAGCCGATTATGTAGTGACACAAATGTTTTATGATAACCGAAAATACGTTGACTTCGTGGAGCGTGCAAGAAAAGAGGGGATTAATGTTCCTATCGTACCGGGCATCAAACCTTTTTCCAAGCTATCACAACTCAGTGTTATTCCCAAAACGTTCAATGTGGATTTACCACAGGAATTGGTTGTGGAAGCAATGAAATGCAAGGATGATAAAGAAGCGCGTGCATTAGGCATAGAGTGGTGTATCAATCAATGCCGGGAGCTGATAGCATATGGGGTTCCGGGGATACATTTTTATACAGTGGGTGCGGTGGATAATGTGAAAGAGGTGGCGACAGCTGTTTATTGATAGTCTTTAATGGAAATGTTTCTGTCAGGTCATTTATTGCTCCGTATCTTAACGGTTTAAGATGCGGAGCAAAATTATTTTGTAAATGGGTTATAAGTCATCTTCCAAAGCTGTGCTTTTGGCATAAGCCGTACTCTTTGCTTCAAAAAAATCAGTCTTTACCATATTGGCATTGGAATATTGAGATACCCAGTGCATGCTTTCCGGCTCTTTATGGTTTTCTTCGTACAGAGGGCCAAAACCTAAACTACTCCAACGGAGATTGCCTAAATATTGAATATAATCTTCTATCATTTTCCGGTTGAGTCCCTGTATATTGTCTCCTATCACATATTGTCCCCATTCTATTTCCTGCTTGACCCCCTCACGCATCATGTATTCATATATTTTTACTTTATCGGGGGTGAATAAATCCGGTTCCTCTTTCTTTAATTCCAGAATAATGTTGCGGAATAACCACAGATGCGTGTTTTCATCTCGATTGATATATCGGATTTCTTGTGCGGAACCTGACATTTTTCCATTACGGCTCAAGTTATAGAAAAACATGAATCCGCTATAGAAATAGATTCCTTCCAATATATAGTTGGCGATAAGGGTTTTCATCAATGTGAATCCATCCTGACTTTCCTGAAATTCGTTATAGCAATTGCCTATAAAGGTATTTCTTTTCAGCAGGTGTCCGTCTGTCTTCCATTGGTAAAGGATCTCGTTACGCTTTTCGGGGCTACAGATAGAATCCAGCATGTAACTGTAGCTTTGGCTGTGTACACATTCCTGAAAGGCTTGGATATGGAGGCATAGATTAACTTCATTGGCTGTGATGTATTCGCTGATGGTGGGCAGATTATTGCTTTGTAAAGAATCAAGGAACACTAAAAAACTCAGGATTTTATCATAGGCGGTGCGCTCTGCCTGGTCCAGGTGAGGATAATCCTTGGTGTCTTGGGTGAGATTGATTTCTTCGGGAATCCAAAAATTATTCATGGCCTGACGATACCAGTCACTAACCCATTTGTAGCGCATATTATTGAAATCATTCAAATTGGTGGTGTTTCCTCCAATCATTCTTCTGTGACGGAGGTCGGTATCTCCCTCAGGATTGAAAAGGGCATTCTTTTTTAATTTTATTGTATTCATGATTTATTGTTGTTTTATATTCTGTCTTCTTGTTTTACTGCTAACTCAAGGCTGTATATTAAAAATAAATTTGTTATTCATTTCTTGTAGGGGCGCAAGCATGGTGCCCCTACAAGAAATGTTTTAGCATGACAATTCAGTACTGGAGTGTTTACGAAAAGATCAGGAAGCACAGCTTTCACATTCTTCTACTTCCAATGATTTGCTGCGGACATAATATACTGTTTTTACGCCACATTCCCATGCCAGCAAATACAGGTTTAATACTTGTCTCAGGGTAAATTCATTGGTAATGTATAGATTCAGACTTTGCGCCTGGTCTATATGTAACTGCCGGATCCCTGCGGCACGGATACTCCATGTCTGATCTGTCAGATAAGCACTTTTATATATCCAATAGGTCTTATCGGACAATGCCGGTGCAACACGTGGCAGCATGGCTCCTTTCTTTTCTTCCAAGAAGAAACGTTTCATTACCGGATCTGTTCCGGCAGTGGTTCCGGCAATGATACTGGTGCTGCTGGTGGGGGCAATGGCAAGAAGATAGGCGTTTCTCATTCCTTGTGTGGAAACCTTTACAGCCAATGCTTTCCATTCTGGCGAATTGTAACCCCGTTTTATAAAATAAGCTCCGGTCTGCCAGTCGCTGCCTTCAAAATAATGATAGGCCCCTTTTTCTTTTGCCAGTTCGCTACTTGCTGCTATGGCAGCATAGTTGATACGTTCGAAAACTTTATCCATAAAACTGAGATGTTCCTCGCTTTCCCAACGAATGCCGCGAACAGCAAGAGCATGATGATAGCCGCTGACTCCCAAGCCGATACTGCGGTAGCGATGATTGGTAATCTGAGCGAAAGGAATCGGATAAAAGTTCAGTTCAATCACATTATCCAATGCCCGTACTACAGTTGCCACCTTTTCTTTCATTTGTTTTTCATCCTCCAAGGGCAAATGTCCTAATGAAAGGCTGGCAAGATTACATACCACAAAGTCTCCGGGCCGGATTGTTTTGACTACCACTGTATCACCATCTTCCGTACATATCTCTGTAGAAACTGTTTCAATGGAGGACATGTTTTGTGCTATTTCCGTGCAAAGATTGGAGCAATAAATGATTCCCCGGTGCGCATTGGGATTGGCACGGTTCACGGTGTCACGATTGAATGTAAAGGGAGTACCTGTTTCTACAGCCGAACGCAGTATCAGTCTGACGATATCTTTGATGCTCATGCTGCGCTTGGAGAGTCGGGAGTCATTTACGCAATCCATGTATCTTTGTTCCCATTCCTCTCCGTAGTAGTCTTCCAGACAGTATCCTTTGACGGTCATTATTTCATTGGGGCAGAATAAATGCCATTGCTGGTTTAAATCCCGTTTCGCCATACGCCAGAATAAGTCCGGATAGCATACGGCGGGGAAGATGTCGTGCGCTTTCATCCGGTCATCTCCATTATTGGTCCGGAGTTGCAGAAACTCAGGCAAGTCTTTGTGCCATACATCCAGATAGACGGCTACGGCTCCCTGACGCATACCTAACTGGTCAACGGCTACAGCAGTGTCATTCACCAGTTTCATCCATCGGATTACACCTCCGGCCACACCTTTGAATCCGCGTATGTTTCCACCTGCGGCACGAACTTTGCCAAAGTACATTCCCATTCCTCCTCCAAATTTGCTTACCATCGCAAAATTGTCTAAGCTGCGGTAAATGCCTTCCAGACTATCGGGCACTGTATCAATGAAGCAACTGGATAACTGGTGATAAGGTTTTCGGGCATTTGCCAGGGTAGGAGTGGCCATTGTGACTTCCAGACGACTTAATATATCATAGAACTTTTTTACCCATTGCAGTCTGTTCTGTTTTTCGGGCATAGCGAGATGAAGGGCAATCCCTAAATACATTTCCTGCACAGACTCTATAGGTTCGTGTGAACGGGTACGGATCAGATAACGTTTGGCAAGCAGATCCAGTCCTGAATAATTGAAAAGCTTGTCACGTTCGGGACACATGAAGCCGGCTGCCGTTTCTATCTCCTGTGGAGTATAGGAGGCCAAGATATAATTACCATACAAGCCCTCGTCGGTGAGGTAGCGTAATTTATCATAAAATGAAAAGATGCCGGCAGCTTCCGCCTGTTCGGTCAGTTTCTTTGTCAATCGGAAATTCAGCAGACGCGCTGCAATGAATTCCCAGTCGGGAGTTTCTTGTGTTGTCAGTTCTACAGCCGCTTTGACAAGTGCCGCCAACCGTTCCCCGGATGTCATATCCGGTTTACAGAAACTTGTGAATTTCTCTGCGAGAAAGGTTAGACTATATTCCTTCCCGGAGAAGTCTTTTTGTATCTCTTTCAGTATATTTGCTATAGTATCATCACCGGTTCCGGTAATGATTTGACTGAGGACTTTTCTTCTTTCTGTGCGCTGCCAACGGTAAAGTATATAGTTTTTGGCTTCTGCGTAAAAGCCATGTTCCATCAAGCTACGTTCCACTTCGTCCTGAATGCGTTCTACACTACGATTTGCTTCGTTTTGATGCAGAAATTGTTCCACTTCATCTACTATGGTGTAGACAGCTTCATCTGTTATTTCTTTTTGGGTACTGATAAAACTTTTCCGTATGGCAACGGCTATTTTTTCCCTGTCGTAGGATTCTGTTGTCCCATTCCTTTTAATTATTTGCATGAGATGCTGTTGGTATGAATTATTGTATATTTTCGTACCGCTTCCCTAACCCCACGAGTAGAAACGGCCTTTGATGAATGGCAGGTCTTCTGACTGGCTCCTCATTTCCGATGCCTTCCCGCGTTCTCGTTATGTGGAGTCAGGCAGTGGCAATAGGTACGTATCGGAAATTTTATCGGAGTTTCACAGCAGCGGGACTGTCCGGGATTTACACCCGATTCCCTTTTAATCCGGATAGAGGACATCTATTCGGAACCGATTCGGGAACAAAGATAATGAAAATTGGAATTATTACAGCATTGAGTTCGTTTAAAAATCAGAAATGATTTGTAAAATTTGGATAGCATTAAACCTCTTGGGCAAGTTCTATTACCATGCTTCCAAGCAGCACAGCTACTATTTCCATGTACAGTGCTATGAGTAACCAATTGACATATCTCCTGATACCCATTAGCATTTCTATCGGATATACGGGGATGAGATGAAAGATGGTATCTATCGGTTTTGGCGTATCTGAAAAAGGCGGAAATAAATTCCGCCTTTTTCAGATAAATATATTAAGTTGGTTATGCTTCCGGTTGATAGTCTTCACCGTTCTCCCATGCACTGTCATCATTCCAGTTTTCATATAAATGGTTTACCCAAATTTGGCGAATCTCAGGATAACTACCCAAAGGTTTCATATTACATCCGTCTTTAATACCATGATCGGCTCCGGCTTGATCTGTCGGGTGGCTTTCGAATGTTCTGTCTACTTTGAATCCTAATTTCTCCAAACGTTCACGCCAGCTATATTCATTTGTATTGATTTCCACACTACTTACATCGTCATCTTCGGCCATAGCTTCCAATCCCCAAAGATCGTTGTGGGCATGGTCACCGGCAATTGACATGAAAGGTGCAAGATAAACATTTACTTCTGATGGGTTCAGACCGTTCTTTTCGCAATAGCTCATCACCTTAGAGTACATACAGTTGGGATATTGGGTTTTGTCAAATCCTTCTACAGGAATTCTATTAGCCGGCTCTTTCTCTATTTCTTTCGGGAAGAAAAGCATGTCACCATAATCCACAGTACCTACAAAGATATTGTTGTTGGCAGCAAGTTCCTGCAATGCTTTTTCCATGTCAGAATACTTTGTGTTGGCATTGTAATTCTCATCCGGATTACCGTGTCCCATTAGAAGCACGATGTTGTTCTTGCCTGCTAATTTAGACTCATAGTGTTTGTAAAGTATCTCTGCTACATCTTTAGTATCTTCTGCACTGGAAAGAAGGTTGGCACCTTTCAATACATCAATATGCGGATACCATTGAATCATAAAGTATTTTTTTACATCAGTATTCATCAATGAAAGATATTCTTCGCCTGGAATTACGTGCAATGATTGTACAGCCACACGTTTGTATCCTGCATCGCCTATTGCTTTCAACCATTGGTCCAATTCATAACGTGCTATGCCGGTAGATGCTTCTACGCGCCCGATACATGTACGTGAAGTGAATGACATATAAATATCCGTATTGGGGAATTTAGATTTGAAATCCTCAATAATGTCATCATAAACAGTTAGGGACTCATTATAGGTGCTGCCGAAAGTACAGAGTAAGATGGCAGTGTCATGTTGTTTGGTTTTGCTCACTACATCCACAGCAGGATTAACAGTACTTTCTTCATCATCATTGTCGCTACAGGAATTGAATCCTGTGCAAGTTACGGCAGCAACAAAAGCCGCCATCAGATAATACTTGAATTGTTTCATACGAATAAAAAATGATTTATAAATTGTTGGTTATTAATTGTTTTTGAATTTAATAAGGGCAGATACATAAAAAGTTCTTCCTGGAGTTGATGTAGCACGATTCCGTCCGAAGGGAGTACGGTCTACATAGTCAAATACATTATCTATCCCGGCATTCATCGTTAATGACCACCGTTTCATTTTTAATAATGAGTGGGCTGTGTTGATACGCCAAGTTTGGAATCCGTCGGCATTGTTATCATTGATATAACGTCGTGTAGACTGATATCTGCCATAGATGCCGACACCCAAACGATATAGTTTCCATGAATGTTGCCATAAGACATTTAAATTTGCATTATGGCTGGAAGTGGCATCAATAGGAAGATATTTCATATAATTTATACCTTTGTTAGGATATTGTGCTTTCGGATCAGCATAACTATATCCACCGGCAAGGCTGAGAGATTTTGCAGGATGATAGTTGAAGGTGAAATCCATACCATAAATACGTGCCTTTGTCAAATTCTTATATTGTTTGCTCTTTTCTACTTCAAGAAACTTTTCATCGGGAGTTACGGAAATTTCAACCAACTCAATCATGTTGTGAAGATAATTCATGTATCCGGTTAAACTGGCTTGGAATTTTTGCCCTACGTACTCAATACCGATTGAAGCATATTGTGAGGTTTGTGCTTTTAGATCTGTGTTGCCATGATATGCAGTCAAAGCACCGCCTCCGATAACTCCGGTATAATTATAATAAAGTTCTTTAATAGTGGGTGCTTTGTAGCCTAAAGCATAAGACGCACGCAAATTAATATGTTCTCCGGGTTTATAAAGTCCTGATATTTTCGGACTGAAATTCAACCCTGTTTCCTTGTGTTGTGTTCCTCGTACCCCGGCAGTCAGAACCAGATTTTCTCTGGCTGTCCATTCATCCTGTATATAAGCTGCCAACGTATAAACGGAAGCGCGGTCACCGTCAATGTGATGAGGTGATTCCAAATGATTGTACTGATATTCGATTCCTGCATTTAAAATATGATCCTCTCCAAGATAAAATACACTTTTTACCTGGCCTAATATTTGTTTCTGAATACTTTGTTTGATACGTTGACCGGCAAAGTAGGTGATACGTTCATGGCGGTCATTGTCTAGAAAATAATCAGTATGCTCGTTTAGCTTATAGTCATAGAAGTAACCGTATCTGCCATAAGATAGGTCTGCTGCCAGATAATTCCGTTTTCCTAATTTATATTTACTTCCCACTGCAAATGTATAGTTGCGATAATAAAAATCATTGGCTTGATATTTCCAAGGACCGTGTGTACGCATTACCCAACGCTCATAATAAGTGCCTTCTGCAGTGAGGTCTAGTTTACGGTTGACTTGCCATTCAATGTTCTCGGACAGGGTATAGTTTGAAGAACGGTTTACGGTCAACATAGTAGAGCCGGATTTCAATTGATTCTGATCCCATTGTAGGTCTGTATTCCGCCAACCATCGGTATGCCGGAAGTTGATTCCGGTTACAGATTTTATCTTTCTATAGTTAAAGCCGAAACTGGTACTTTGACGTATATCACCATATTCACCTATGCGGGATGTGTTGGTGAGCTCCATTTTTTCACGGTTACGTTTGGTTATGATATTGATAACTCCGGCTATTGCGTCACTGCCATAAAGTGAAGAAGCGGCCCCTTTTACAATCTCTATGCGTTCTATATTAGCAGGATTTAATTGATTCAAGTCGTTTTGCCCTCCTACATCGCCATTCATTCTTTTTCCATTTATCATGATCAGGATATAGTCATTGTTCAATCCGTTTAGTTGGATATGGCTCCCCATATCACCATCATGAAAGGTCAATGAAGGACTAAGACCACTGAGCAAATCGTCTATACTGCGTGCCTGATATTGTTCCAAAGCTTTGCTGGTTATGACTTCAGTCTGTACGGGAGCATCTTTCAGATAATGTTCAGTACCTGTACCCGTGATGACCACTTCATTCAGTAATACGGACAATTCTTTATCGTCTTTATCTTTGAGAATACTTTGGGCACTTGCAATTTGTGTACCTAATAGTAGAATAGCAGGAAGTAAATACCTCATATTATGTTTTATTTAATTTGCAAAATAAAACATCAAGTTTCCCTCTGATAAAGAGGAATGCCACAAAGGAATAGACGTTGGAAAACGCTTGTTCGAATGGACACATACTTCTAATCCTGGAAGCTTGGTGTTTATTGTTCAACAGACTTAGCAGGTATTCTGGCTTTCCTCTGATTGGAAACCTTCCCATTTCTTCAAATGAAACAGTGGTTTTAGACTATCCAATCAACATCATGAGGATTTACAGCTGCAGGTACAGCCCCGGATTTACACCGGGTTCCCTTGCATCGGGCTATGTGATAGCCCGATTACTAATTCCGTTGCAAAGATAGAGGTTTATTTTATATTATCTTCGATAAGTCTTTGATTTTTTTAGCTTTTAAATTTTAAAGACAGACTGATGTAGAATGAACGTCCAGGGGTAAGTGTCGCATAATTGCTGTTATAAGGACGGTCATCCATATAATCGAACAGGTTTTCCATGCCGAATCCGGGTTCGATGATTACAGATTTTAAGTTGAAAGAATGGCGTGTGTTTAAATCCCACAATTGATACTCGGGAGCATAACCGTAACTTTTAGAGAAACGCTTGCTGTTGATACGGCCGTTCAAATTTATATTCAACCGATATATTTTCCATGAATGCGCCCATTGGGCATTGATATTGTATGCGTTTTTTATACTTTTGTCGATGGGTTGTTCCAATTCCACATCTTGGGTATTAAGATGAGTGTATCCTCCGCTTAAATTGAACCCGGCACCTAGGTATGCATTGGCGGATACATTGATTCCGTGGACTTTAGCCTCCGCTATATTATCACGTTGACGAACTTCCTTATGACCATATTGCTCCATAGCTTTATCTCCCGTGGCAATCGTATTATAATCTATCATGTCACGAATATTATTATAAAAAGCATTGACTGATACTGAAAAACGCTCATGTACATACTCTGCACTCAATGAGAAATAATTATTCTTTTCCGGCTTTAAATCCAAATTACCTATTGTCAA
>UMJC01013306.1_pt1 | contig 15545 bp, 14 predicted proteins | sample 1965941 | NCBI WGS metagenome assembly UMJC01 (sample SAMEA4836141, study PRJEB28245) | human gut metagenome | biome: gut microbiome; material: fecal sample | place: Denmark | collected 2008 | reverse complement strand
GGATATGCCGCCTTTATATATGAATTAAAGAACTACCAAAATATAATTATAAATTGTCTCTTCTTGACTGAAAGTCAAGAAGCATCCCTCGCTTTAACAAGCTCGGTCTATTTTACAACCTCTTTTAAAGCTTCTGTAAGCTTTGGTACGATCTTGTTGAGGTCGCCTACGATACCATAATCAGCTACATCGAAGATAGGAGCTGTCTCATCTTTGTTGATTGCAACGATGATGTCTGACTCTTCCATACCTGCTGTATGCTGGATAGCACCTGAAATACCGATTGCAAAGTAAACATTAGGACGAACTGTCTTTCCTGTCTGTCCAACCTGTAACTCTTTTGGCATCCATCCGTTATCTACTACTGCACGTGAGCAGCTAACTGTTCCGCCGATTACATCAGCGAGATCCTGAAGCATTGCAAAGTTCTCTTTGCTTCCAACTCCACGACCACCTGATACAAGGATTTTTGCATCCATAATATCAACTGTATCTGAAAGATCTTTAACGATGTCAAGGATCTCAACATATTTGTTGTTTGGAGTAAATCCAGGATTGTACTCGATAACTTCTGCTTTTGCACCCTTTACAGGCTCGATTTTCTGCATAACACCAGGACGAACTGTTGCCATCTGTGGACGATTGTCAGGGCAAGCGATAGTAGCGATAGTGTTACCACCGAATGCAGGACGAGTCATGAGAAGCTGATTGTGCTTCTGTTTATCTTCCTGTCCAGGAATTGCATTGATTGGGAAATCACCAATCTCAAGTACAGTACAGTCTGCTGTAAGACCTGTCTGAACACGAGCTGATACACGAGGTCCTAAATCACGACCGATAGCTGTTGCACCAACTAATACGATTTCAGGCTTGTACTCGTTGATTACTGAAGATAATGCATGAGCATATGGCTCTGTTCTGTACTCTTTTAACTCAGGATCATCTACAACGATAACCTTGTCTGCACCATACTCTGCTAATTCATCTGTAAGACCTTTAACATCAGAACCGATAAGAACGGCTGTTACATCTGTACCAAGGTCACTTGCAAGTTCTTTTGCTTTTCCAAGCAATTCAAAAGCGATTCCGCTTAATTCGTTGTCTACCTGCTGTGCAAAGACATAGACACCCTTATATTCTTCTAAACCCATTTTAGTCACCACTTCCTTATAAATTTTAGATTACATGTTTCTCTTTTAATTTGTCCATGATGTATGAAACTGCCTGATCTGCATCTTCAGGAGTAACCTTCTCGCCTGCTCCCTTTCTAACTTTGTCAGAAGCTTTAGCGATCTTTGTAGGTGATCCTGCAAGACCGATATTAGAATCATCAACATCTTTAAGGTCTTTTCTGCCCCATACTGTAATCTCAGCATCGTAAGCATCAAAGATTCCGCCTGGAGTCATATAACGAGGCTCATTTAATTCTGAAAGAGCTGTAACTAAGCAAGGCATCTTAGCTTTTAATACATGATATCTGTCATCATACTGACGCTCTACTACAACACTGTCTCCCTCGATCTTAATGTCTTTAGCATAAGAGATTACAGGGATGTCAAGGTGCTCAGAAATCTGAGGACCAACCTGTGCTGTATCACCGTCGATAGCCTGACGACCTGTGATGATAAGATCATAATCAATATTTCTAAGTGCACCGGCAATTGTTTTAGATGTTGCCCAAGTATCAGCACCACCTAAAACTCTGTCAGTTACAAGGATACCCTTGTCTGCACCCATTGCGATTGCTTCACGAAGTACTTCCTCTGCTTTTGGAAGACCCATTGTAAGTACAGTTACCTCTGCACCATATTCATCTTTTATTCTAAGTGCTGCTTCCAAACCTGCTTTGTCGTCAGGGTTCATGATTGCAAGCATAGCACCTCTATCCAAAGTACCGTCCGGGTTAAATTTAACTCCGCCTTTAGTATCTGGAACCTGTTTTACACATACTACTATTTTCACAGCTTTGTCACTCCTTGTCTTATTTTTTGGTTTATGTTTTTATTTACGATATTATTTAAGTAATGCACCTGAGATAACCATTCTCTGAACTTCACTTGTTCCTTCATAGATCTCAGTAATCTTAGCATCACGCATCATACGCTCAACATCGTACTCTCTGATGTAACCATAACCACCATGTAACTGAACTGCTTTTGTTGTAACTTCCATTGCAACTTCTGCTGCACAAAGTTTAGCCATAGCAGCTTCTACTGAGTAAGATACCTTTGCACCGTCAGCAAATTCCTGTTTCTTAAGTGCTGCTCTGTAAACTAAATTCTTTGCAGCTTCAACCTTTGTAGCCATATCAGCAAGCTGGAACTGAGTATTCTGCTGCTGTGCGATAGTACGGCCAAACTGTTTTCTCTCTTTTGTGTACTCGATTGTTCTGTCAAGTGCACCTTCTGCAAGACCAAGTGCCTGAGCTGCGATACCGATACGTCCACCATCAAGAGTGTGCATAGCGATAGGGAAACCTTTGCCCTGAGGTCCTAAAAGTGCATCCTTAGGGATACGGCAATCCTGGAAAATAAGCTCATATGTTGAAGAACCACGGATACCCATCTTCTTCTCTTTTGTTCCGAATGTGAATCCCGGTGTTCCTTTTTCTACGATGAATGCAGAGAATTTCTTAATCTTTCTGCCTTTCTTTCCTTCGATGATGTCTGTATAAGCAATAATGATATAAACATCAGCAACCTCACCGTTTGTGATGAAGCACTTAGAACCATTAAGTACCCACTCATCTCCGTCAAGTACAGCTTTAGTCTGAACACCCTGAGCATCTGTACCTGCACCTGGCTCTGTAAGACCAAATGCTCCGATATACTCTCCACTTGCAAGCTTTGGAAGGTATTTCTTTTTCTGCTCTTCTGTACCATAAGTAAGAATAGGATCTGCACAAAGTGATGTATGAGCTGAAACAATAACGCTTGTTGTACCACAAACTTTTGCGAGCTCCTCTACACACATAATATATGTTAAAATATCACAACCCTGTCCACCGTACTCCTTTGGAATAGGAATACCCATGAAACCACTCTTTGCCATTTTTTTAACAGTTTCCATTGGAAAATGTTCTGTCTCATCAGTCTCCTGAGCAACAGGTTTAACTTCATTTTCAGCGAAATCTTTGAAAAGCTGTCTCGCCATCTCATGCTTTTTACTTAATGTAAAATCCATGCCTTTCTTTACCACCTTTCATAATTTATATAATCAATTACTGTGCATCAACTGCTGTCTTTGTACGATCAGCATTATATACATAGAAACCTTTTCCACTCTTAACACCGAGATTTCCACCACGAACCATCTTACGGAGAAGTGGGCAAGCACGATACTTGCTGTCACCAGTCTCATTGTAAAGAACATCCATGATAGCAAGGCAGATATCAAGACCGATGAAGTCACCTAACTCTAAAGGTCCCATTGGATGATTTGCACCAAGTTTCATAGCTGCATCGATTCCGGCGATATCAGAAACACCTTCCATCTTGATGAATGCTGCTTCGTTGATCATTGGGATAAGGATACGGTTTACTACGAATCCTGCTGCTTCATTTACCTGAACAGGAGTCTTTCCAATCTGCTCTGCAATCTTCTTGATAGAGTCAACAGTCTCAGCAGGTGTATTTACACCAGCGATAACTTCGATAAGTTTCATACGGTCAGCAGGATTGAAGAAATGCATACCAACCATTGGACGTGTAAGTCCGTTGCCGATCTCTGTGATAGAAAGGCTTGATGTGTTTGATGCAAAAATGCACTCTGGTTTAGCAATCTTATCTAACTCAGCAAATGTAGTCTTTTTAACCTGCATATCTTCAAATGCAGCTTCTACGATAAGATCACAGTCTGCACAAAGGTTCTCTTTTAAGCCCGGTGTAATTCTTGAAAGGATAGCATCAACTTCTTCCTGAGTCTTCTTTCCTTTCTGAACAAGTCTGTCATAACCTTTAGCGATTTTTTCTTTTCCGCCTTCAGCCCACTCCTGCTTGATATCGCAAAGAGCTACTTCAAAACCTTCTGTCTGAGCAAATGCCTTAGCAATGCCCTGTCCCATAGTACCAGCACCAATAACGCCTACTTTCATGATATAACCTCCATAATATTATATTTATCTGTTTGTCAGATATTCCGGCTGCTATATGACACTACCACTTTGCAGCCGGTTAAAAATCATTTTTCAGAAACACAAACATATCCTTACATATTCATGTTTCTTTTTAATACTTTAAATTAGCAGTTCTTAAATGGAACAACCTTAACTTTCTGATCCTTAGGTGCAAGGAAGTTTCCCATTCCTGCTTTCTGGTCTTCTGTCTCAAAGCAGTCACCAAAGAGTTTTTCTTCGATAACGATAGCCTTGTCCATATCAACCTGAAGACCATCGTTGATAGCCTTCTTACAATTGCGGACTGCAATAGGTGCATTCTTCGCAATTGTAGCTGCAAGTTTCTCTGCTGCCGGGATAAGCTCCTCAGCAGGATATATTGCATTTACAAGACCGATTCTGTAAGCTTCGTCAGCCTTGATGTTTCTAGCTGTGTAGATAAGCTGTTTAGCCATACCAACACCAACTGTTCTGGCAAGTCTCTGTGTTCCACCAAATCCAGGTGTAATTCCAAGACCAACCTCAGGCTGTCCGAACATTGCATTCTCTGAGCAGATACGAATATCACAGCTCATAGAAATCTCGCATCCTCCACCGAGTGCAAAACCGTTTACTGCTGCAATAACAGGAATTGGTAATGTCTCAAGTTTGCGGAATACATCATTTCCTTTTTTACCGAATGCTTCGCCCTCAGCCTTTGTAAGTGTGCTCATCTCTCCGATGTCAGCACCGGCAACGAAAGACTTGTCGCCTGCTCCCGTAAGGATAACGGCTCTAACTGTATTAAGGTCAATGGCATCAAGTGTTGCATCAAGTTCATCAAGAACCTGGCTGTTTAAAGCATTTAATGCCTTTGGACGATTGATAGTAATAGTTGCAACTGCATCTTTTACTTCATATAAAATAAAATCCATGATATTTTCTCCTTTTTAAGATACATATTAATCCGAATATCCCGAAAACTCAGGATATCCGGCAATATTTATTTTTAATGCTTTTTAGGCATCCGTGACACCCGTACAGGCAAATGGATTAGTCTCTCTCAACAACTGTTGAGCAGCCCATTCCACCACCGATACAAAGTGTTGCAAGACCTCTCTTAGCATCCATCTTCTGCATCTCATGAAGAAGTGTAACGAGAATACGGCATCCTGAAGCTCCAACCGGATGTCCAAGTGCAATAGCACCACCATTTGGATTAAGTTTAGAAAGATCAAAGTTAAGATCCTTTCCAACTGCTACTGACTGTGCAGCGAAAGCTTCGTTTGCTTCATATACATCAAAGTCATCAATTGTAAGACCAGTCTTTGCAAGAACTTTCTTTGTAGATGCAACAGGTCCAACACCCATGATTGAAGGATCAACTCCGCCAAGTGCTCCGGCAACGAATGTAGCCATTGGTGTAACACCGAGCTCTTTAGCTTTCTCCTCACTCATAACAACGATTGCAGCAGCACCATCATTGATTCCTGATGCGTTACCTGCTGTAACTACGCCGCCTTCTTTTCCTGAACAGCATTTAAGTTTTGAAAGGCTCTCAGCAGTTGTTCCAGGACGTGGTCCCTCATCTTTATCGAATACTGTAACACCTTTTCTTGTCTTAATCTCAACTGGAACGATCTCGTCATCGAATGCACCTGCTGCGATAGCCTTTTCACATTTCTGCTGGCTGTTTGCTGCGAACTCATCGAGTTCTTCACGAGTAAGTCCCCACTGATCTGCAACATTCTCTGCCGTAATCATCATATGATACTGATTGAATGCATCCCAAAGAGCATCGTTTACCATTGTATCAACAAGTTTTCCGTTGTTCATGCGGTATCCGAAACGACCCTGCATAATAGCATAAGGTGCCATAGACATATTTTCCATACCACCTGCAACAACGATGTCAGCATCTCCTGCCTGAATCATCTGAGCTGCCATATTTACACAGTTAAGACCTGAACCACAAACTACATTTACTGTAACAGCCGGTGTCTCAACAGGAAGTCCTGCTTTGATTGAAGCCTGACGTGCAACATTCTGACCTAAACCTGCCTGGATAACACATCCCATATATACATGATCTACCTGATCTGCAGGTACATTTGCTCTTTTAAGAGCTTCCTTAATAACGATTGAACCTAATACAGGTGCCGGAGTAGTGCTTAATCCTCCACCCATTTTTCCGATTGCAGTACGACAAGCGCCTGCTAAAACTACTTTCTTTGCCATAAAAATAAGTTCCTCCTTGTCCGTTTTTCACTGATGCAATATCAGCTTTATTTAGAAACCGACCTACTATCACATATATCCTATACATCAGAAAATCAAGTATGCACTCAATTTTCATATTATGTAACTCTCACATACAATCGGTTCTATCATTGATAATCATATAACAAAACGACAAATTAAGCAAGTTTTTTCAAGGTACTTTATTTTTAATTTATTTTTTTTAGCTGAATAGCCTTTCATTTTCCAAATGAAATAAACATAAGCTGCGTAGCAGCGACTGACAGCTTGCTGGCAGGTTTATGAAACTAAGGAATGAATGACCAAACTGTTACACTTTATACTATAGCCTAATTACATTTTCTTACAATTCTGGCTGCCTGTCCCTCAATTCATTTGTTGATAATTTTTTTTATTAGTGTTATTCTATTGTTGGCAAAATTTTAGACATTACAGTATAATTTTTCTCAATTTAATTTATACTGTAATTTGTGTAAGGAACAAATCTTATTTCTATTCCTGCATAATATAATGCCCGCATCAGTGTCACGATGCGGACTACTGTTACTGCCTATACTTTCTATAATGGCAGATAACAATCATTTCATATGTTAATGATGCAATTAGGACAACTACAATCTTGTGACACAGAAAAGAGGAAGATTATGGATTTTAATGAAATTTACAAGCAGAAACTTACTACTGCTGATGAAGCAGTCAAAGTTATAAGATCCGGCGACTGGATCGATTATGGATGGTGCACCGGCACTGTTGATGCACTCGACAAGGCACTTGCAAAGCGTATGCCTGAACTTTCAGACATCAACATCCGCGGCGGTATTCTTATGAAAGAGCCTGAAATCTTCAAACTTGAAGATGCAGCTTCTCATTTTACATGGAACTCTTGGCATAGCAGCGGAATCGAGAGAAAAGCAGTAGCAAAAGGCTTTTGTTTCTACTCTCCTATCAAATATTCTGAACTTCCGGGATATTACAGAAACAGTCAGACCCCTCCTCGTGTAGCAATGTTCCAGGCTGCTCCTATGGATGCACACGGATATTTTAACTTCGGACCAAACGCATCACATATGGCTGCCTGCTGTGAAGTTGCAGATATAATTATCGTTGAAGTTAATAAAAATATGCCTCGCTGTCTCGGCGGATTTGAAAACGGCATCCACATCAGCAATGTTGACATGATAGTCGAGGGTGACAATCCTGCAATTCTTGAGACAGGTGCTCCGGCTCCTACAACTGAAGTTGATGAAGCTGTTGCAAAATATATCGTAGATGAAATTCCTGACGGTGCCTGCCTGCAGCTTGGTATCGGTGGTATGCCAAATGCCGTAGGTTCACTTATTGCACAGTCAGACCTTAAAGACCTCGGTGTACATACTGAAATGTATGTTGATGCATTTGTTGACATTGCAAAAGCCGGCAAGATAACAGGTCTTAAAAAGTCAAGAGACAAGGGCCGCCAGGTATATGCTTTCGGTTCAGGAACAAAGAAACTTTACGACTACTTAGATGAAAATCCTGAGTGCATGAGTGCTCCTGTAAACTACACAAACGATATGTCAGTTATCGCTTCTATTGACAATTTTATTTCAATAAACAATGCGGTAGATATTGATTTATTCGGACAGATAAATGCAGAGAGCGCCGGAACAAAACACATAAGCGGTGCAGGCGGACAGCTTGACTTCGTACTCGGTGCTTACCTCTCAAACGGCGGAAAGAGCTTTATCTGTATGTCTTCTACTTTCACAACCAAAGACGGCACTGTTCAGTCAAGAATCAAACCTACTCTTTCAAATGGTTCTATCGTTACCGATACGCGTGCAAACATCAATTACTTTGTAACTGAGTACGGCATCGTAAACCTCAAGGGACTTTCTTCTTGGCAGAGAGCTGAGGCTCTTATCTCAGTTGCACATCCTGATTTCAGGGATCAGCTTATCGCAGAAGCAGAAAAGATGCATATCTGGAGACAGAGCAATAAGAGATAATCTATTATTAAACACTACTAAAAAATTCTCAGTATGGATTGCAAATATCCACTTGACTGCATCAAAATAATAAAACAAAAACTCCCGATAGTACGAACTTTTTATATTCGTGCTGTCGGGAATTTTATTAAAATTAAGTACAATTATTTTCAATTTTTATCTCATATTATAATCTCTGACGCCCACCCTTATATATTATCTGTTCATTGAGATACTGCTGATAACTTTTTTACAACTTCTCTTACATATTCTTCCGGCTTCGACACTTTCTTTGCAATCTCTGGTATCGTCATATTACAATCTATATATGCTTCAATTTTTCCTTCAATCTGCCCGGCAATCCTGCCTTCTCGCTGTCCCTCATCTTTTGCATTTTTCATTGAATTTTCCCATGCTCTGCACACATCAACCACCTCGTCTTTCTCATTGCCGGCAATATTTGCACCGGTTATCATATTTATTAATTCTACTGCTTCTTTTTCTACATTTTGAAACCTGCGTTTTCCTTTAATCCATCTTCCATCGTCATCCGATTGATGTTTTATGAATTGTAATACCGCCCCCAAATCTGTTTTAAACTTTTCATACTCGCTGTCTGAAACTTTTATCGGCTCTATCAAGTTTATTTTATAATCAGGAACATATTTTAAGATCTGTTCATCGTCCACACAAAACATATCATGAACACTTTTTGCTCCATCCCAGCTTTTATCTCCAAAATAGATAACCAGAGTTACCACCGGCATTAATTTATCTTCTTTTCTAAATCCCGATAAAAATTCTTCTGAACTCAATTTGATTGCGGCACCTTTGTTTTTATTACGATATATATTGTTTTGTTGCTATATCAATTTTCCCCATACACTATTCTTCCTTTCATTATATTTTGTTTATTTTAAAAAGGCAATATTTAAAGTTACTTTCTAAACTGGTTTAATCATATCAGACAATTTAATTTTTTAATATGTGCATTTTGCAAAAAATATTGTATAGGTTTTATTGCAATACATATAATTGTATAATAATAAATTTTATGTTTTCTTATGTAATATGCATTATTTTCTCTGATTTTTTTGTGGAAATATGACAAAAAAATCGGCACTTAACTACTGTAAATGCCGATTTTATCGTTGTTTGATTTACTTCTTATTTATGCTTGTTTTACAATCCTACTCAACATCATCGTCATCATACATACCGGGATTGTATGCTTTATAAAACGCTAATACTGATTTATATACCGTTCCTTTCCAGGTGATACTCTTTAAATTATCACAATCCCAAAAAGCAATATCATCCACCTCTATTTCATCAGGAATTGTTATTGCCGTAAGTGTTGATAAGCCATCAAATGCCATACTTGCTATTTTTTTGACACTCTTAGGTATAACAGTTGTCTTGCAGCCATATACAAGTTCGTACGGTTTATTATCATTCCTGTCAAAGTCATAAATGGTATCACATTTTATTTCTTTTTTAGTAATGATCGCATTACTGCCTTCTTCGCTATAATAATATTCATTGTTTGCATCAACAGTTATCTTTTCCAAAGCATCACATTTTTCAAATGTTTTTATTCCTATTCTTGAAACAGTATCTGGAATATTAATTTCCTTTAATGATGTACATCCCGAAAATGCCATATCCCCTATCCTTACAACACCTGAAGGGATATCGAGTTTTGACAATCCTGTAATCTTATAAAACGCACAATCATCTATCTTCTTAACATTATCCGGAATAATAGTATTCTTACAACCTGCGATCAATACAAAAGCATCATGATCTTCATTATAATGTTCATCATTTCCACATGGTACACCTTTAATTTCTTTTTTGGTTATTATTGCATTGACACCTTCACCACAATAAAAATATTCGTTTGCTTCATCTACAGTTATTTTTTCAAGTCTCGTATTGCTAAAAATACATGTACCTATATTTGTTACACTTGCAGGTATTGTCATTTCTTTAAGTGAAATACAGCCATCAAATGCACTGCTTTCAATAATTTTAACTCCATCAGGAATAATAAATTCCGGAATTTTAGCACAATCTAAAAACGCTTCTGCACCTATTTTCTTCAAATTTGATGATGCTGTAACACTCTTGAGATTTTTACAATACATAAATGCCCGGTCTTGTAGTGCAGTCGTATTGGAAATATCAATATTTTCAAGTCCCGTACATTCAAAAAAGGCTTCTTTTCCTATTGAACCCTTAGGAAAATCAAAATCTTTCAGGCTGTAACAATCAAAAAATGCTCCGTCACCAATATCTGTATTTTCATTTTCAATTATAACTTTAGCAAGTTTATCGCATCCACTAAACATATTGTCTCCAATATAGTTTATGTTTTGAGGTATGGTAATCTCTGTCAGACTTGTACACATTGAGAAAACCCCTGCCGGGATAGTATTTTCACTATTGCATTTTATACCTTTCGATAAATTTACTTTTTCAAGATTTTCACATTCCATAAAACATCCGGCACCTATGCTCTCTACTGTATCCGGCATATTAAATTCTGTAAATCCTGTTTTTTCAAATGCATTCTCACCTATAGATTTAATATCATCATCAAAAGTAATAGAATTTAATGACGAACATTCACTAAACATATAATCGCTTATATTCGTTTTTCCTTTAGGTATTTCGATTTTTTTCAAAGCTGTACACTCCCAAAATGCTCCTTTTTTTATTTCTGCCTCTCCTGCTTTTAATTCAACATTATTTAATTTTTCGCAGTCATAAAATGCACTTTCTCCAATTATGGTACTTCCCGGTATAGAAACCTTACTTAAACTTGCACATTCTCTAAATGCTTCACTACCAATCTCCTTTATATTATCAGGAATTATAGCCTGCCCGATATTTGTTCCTGAAAACGCCTGTTCTTTAATATAGTTTACACTCTCCGGAATAACTGTACTTTTGCAGCCTGCTACAATTGAATTCGTTGATTTTTCAACTATGGCATTGCAATTGTCTCTGCTGTCAAAATATTTATTTTCAGGATCTACAGTTATCTTCCTAAGTCTTTTACAATTGTCAAATATTCCCTTTCCAATCTTTGTAATATTTTTTGAAATAGTTATACTTACCATGTATTCACAATCATAAAATTCACTGTCATCTAACTTTGTTAAGTCACTATCATTGTCAATGACGAGATTATATGGTTCATCGTAATATTTTGAACCCCCAACATCGTAATACCAGGTTGTATATCCTGCTATTTCACCCGGTCCCGGTGTCGGTGCAGGTTCATCATCATCCCAATCGTCATCATCATAAGCCGGTGTCGGTGTCGGTGAAAGTGTTACTTTCGGCTCTGTCTTTTTTGTCTGTGCTGCTGTAGGCACAATCGTTGACAACAATGGTGTTGTTGTCGGTGTCACTCCCGGTGTATTTGCAGGTATATTGGTAACTGCTGCCGTTTCTGCCGGCTTTTCCGTTGCTCCAATCGTTGCTGTCGGTGCAGGTGTTACAGCAGGATTTTCTGATACTGTCTGGCTTGGTGTAACAGCCGGCTCTGTTGTCGGTGTAAGCGTTGTTACCGGTTTCTTTGTTGCTGTTGGTTTTTTCGTAGCTGCCGGCTTCTTTGTCGTTTTCTTTGCCGCAACGGTTATTTTACAACTGTACTTTTTCTTTCCGATAACTGCCTGTACCGTTGCCGAACCCTTTTTTAAACCTTTTACGGTGCAGCCTGTCTTACTCTTTTTAGTTATCTTTACATATTTTTTTCCTTTTGAAACTTTCCATTTAACACTCTTTTTGTTGTTTTTAAGTTTTACCCTTACGGTCTTTCCCACCGTAACTTTTGCACTTTTTGCAATACTTGTTTTTTTTGCCGCAAGTGCAAATGTGCCAATATGCACATTTGAGATTATAAGCGATGCTGTCACAATCCCCGTAAGACACCGCTTAATTTCCTTTTTTGTCCTTTTCTTCATAATAATCCTCACTTCTGCACACTTTTTTGCATATCAGATTTATGTCAGGTGTGCACATACACAAATCTTGTGTGTGAAAAATATTATTTTTCACACTAGGGTCCCCCTTTTCTAAGATTTTTAAGAGTAATTTTGTTATATGGGATAAAAATATCTCTGTAACAAAAATATTCTTAACAAGCATATTTTAATCATAATATTTATCTTTGTCAACTTTATACATCCTAAAAAACATTCCTATCTGGCACACGGCGGCTGTTTCTTTTCTATTCTTAAGAAGCATATTGAAATGTGAGCACACATCTATAATATCTTTATAATTTGGCATTTTTGCCGCTTTTTACACATATAGGAGGTTTCATGAAAGCATTTTGGTATAACGAAAACAGAAAAAATATTATCGGTCTGGAAATAAGAAAACTACGCCGCGAAAAGAAATTATCAACACGTGATCTTGCTGCAAAAATCCAGGTTAATGGTTATAACGATATAACTGAAAACACAATATCTAAGATAGAACACGGACGCCGTTTTGTTCCCGACTACGAAGTCAAGATTTTTGCAGATGCTTTAGACACGACGCCTAGCAAACTTCTTGAAATTTCACAAAAAACATTATAATGTGAAAAAATCACCAGTGGTACTTCTTATGTAAATAACACCAAAAACAAAGTCCCACAGGAACTATCCCGTGGGGCTTTATGTTATCTTTTCAATATCTTTGCGTATAATTTCAACTTACTCTTTGGCACTTTTATCTTAGCTTTTTTATTCAGCTTTTTAAATGCACCTTTTCCTACTGTTTTTGAAGTGAGTTTCTTTATTTTAACTGTGAGGTCTTTTAGACCACTGCACCCGTAAAATGCATTTTTTCCTATTTTTTGTACTTTTGACGGAATACTTACCTTCTTAATCGGACATAACAGTAACCTCACAGTCCGCTTCTGCATCTCCTAATTTAACCGTTACCATTGCCTTTCCACTCTTATATGCTGTTATGTTTCCTGCAATATCAACTGACACAACATCATCATTGTCAGACGACCATTTTACATTCTGCCCTGTTGTATCAATATCAGAATATGCAATGCTTAACTTGTCCCTGTCTCCTGCATTTAAGCTTAACTTTGTCTCGTTGTGCACTCTCCCCTGCAATCTTCTTTTCATCCTGTCCTTTTTTTAAATATATGACATTTTCTCCGCTTTCTTCTGTCTCATACGCAATAACAGACTGTCCCGATACATAACCGAGCGTGAGGTTTCTCACAACGCTTTTTCCGCTGAACACCGTTTTCACAATCCGGTTATTCGCTTTTCCTGATGCGACTTTTAAACCCGTCTGCATACCCTCACTCTCGTTTTCATTGTCCTGTACCACTGTCGCCGCTTTTGCACTTTTGCCATACTGATATTGCGGTGTCCCTGTAAACACCATGGCAGATGCAGCTATAATGGAAATCACACGCCATATTCGGCAACAGAAAGTGAACCAAAAAGGTACACTAATAATCTTCACAAAACCCTCCCCGCAATCTCCTTCCCCGAAACCGTTCCGGCAAGTCCACCTACTCCGGTTTCTTTGAGCGACTCATCCATCTTGTCACCAACATAAGCCATCGCATCTATAACCTCATCAACGGGAATCCTGCTTTTTATGCCAGCCGATGCCATCTGGGAGCTTGATACTGCATTTACCGCACCGACAACATTTCTTTTTACACATGGCACTTCAACAAGTCCTGCGACCGGGTCACAGACAAGTCCTAAAAGATTTTTAAGTGCCATTGCCACGCTGTCTGCTATCTGCTGTTCATTGCCGCCCTGAAGATATGTGAGTGCCCCTGCTGCCATTGCACTTGCCGAGCCTATCTCCGCCTGACATCCTCCTCTCGCTCCGCTTATCGATGCTCTCCTAGCTATGACCTCTCCTATACCTGCCGCCACATAGAGAGCCTTTATTATCTTTTCATCTGCTTCTTTTTTTGCTTTTGTGTCTTTGTCCTTCTGTTCTGCATTATCGGTCGTTATGTTATTTGATTTATTATCTCCATAATCGGTAGTTATGTTGTTTTTTGCATTATCTTCCACATTTATATTTTGTAAAATCATCCTCTCATAGTAAGGCACGAGGATTGCAGGCATAACACCACACGCACCCGCTGTCGGGGCAGCTACTATCCTTTTCATACAGGCATTTGACTCTCCCATCTTAAGTGCCTCCGTGATAACTTTTCCCATAAAATCACCGCAGAGACATTCGTGTGTCTTTATATATTCTTCCATCTTTTTGCCGTCACCGCCACTTAGTCCGCTCGCTGATTTTATGCTGCCGTCATATCCCTTAGCCGCCTGATACATTGCATCCCACAATTCTCTCATCTTTTGGGCAGACTCGTTCTCATCCACATTCCTGTCTGACATATCATCCTCAAGGATAACTCTCCAAAACTCCCTGCCATCACTCTCACACTTATCTAATATCTCTTTTATCGAACCAAACATATAGTTCCTCCTCTCACTCCATAATATTTACATAAGTAACCTTTATCACACCCTCAAGATGTTCAAGCCATTTAATAGACTCTTCCGGTATCTGCTGGTCTGTCTCTAGCACCATAACCGCATAACCTCCTCTTTTATCCCTGAAAAGCTGCATTGTCGCAATGTTTACACACTTATGTGAAAGCATTGATGTTACCTCAGCGACATGACCCGGCTGGTCTATGTTGTGAACGATAAGTGTCGGTTTTTCCGCTGAAAAGTTTACATCTATACCGTCTATCTTATTTACCATTATCCTTCCACCGCCGAGTGACGATGCCTGAACGCTTAATTTTCGGTCATTTTTTCCGACCATTTCTATAAGTGCAGTGTTCGGGTGTGCATTTCTTATGTCCGCATTGTAAAATTCAAACTCTATGCCTGCCGCCTTAGCAAGTTCAAAACTTTCAGGTATCCGCATATCGTCAGGATGCATATCAAGTATGCCTGCGATAAGTGCCCTGTCTGTTCCATGACCTTTTCCCGTTTGTGCAAATGAACCGTAAAGTCCTATCTTTACTTTGCATGGCTCGTCCTTTAAAAGATGCCTTGCGACATAACCTATTCTTACTGCTCCCGCTGTGTGCGAGCTGCTCGGTCCGACCATGACAGGTCCTAATATATCAAATAAGTTCATTTTTCTCCTCCTTTTATTTATAGGTATTTGCGAAACTATCATAAATCTTGATTAAATTGTGCAGATATAAC
>UMJC01037663.1_pt1 | contig 15925 bp, 14 predicted proteins | sample 1965941 | NCBI WGS metagenome assembly UMJC01 (sample SAMEA4836141, study PRJEB28245) | human gut metagenome | biome: gut microbiome; material: fecal sample | place: Denmark | collected 2008 | reverse complement strand
CCACAGCGATATACATTTAGCCTATCTCGATATACTGATTGAGGCATAACAGGTTGTTGAACAGTACCATTAGTAATCCATTCAGGACGTTCAAGACCAGTTTTAGGAGCACTATAACTAGCTTGGTCAGCTTGTTTAACTTGAATTGGTTGTTGTCCTTTACTTCCGAACATACCACCAATTAAACTTCCAGCAGCACCAATAGCAGCACCAATCCATGCTTTTCTACGTCCACCACATTTATATTTATTAATAAAACTAGAACGTTGATACATAGTCATTGGATTAGTCATTTTATCAGAAGTAATATTAAGTTGCTGTTGACCAGCTTGAAGTTGTTTACGTTGCTCAGCTTCTTGAGCAATACGTTTATTTTCATTAATTTGTTGATTAGCAGAAATACCTTGACTTATTGCAGTACCTAATTCGCCAAGTCCTTGAACTCCTGTAATAGAACTAGCAAGACTACCTAGTCCCGGAAGAGCATCAGCAAATTCAGTACCGAAACCAGCTTTACGTCGAACTCTACCACCACATTTAAGAGTAAGCTTATCATTATATTGGCCAACATAATCTTGATTAGCATAAGCACTAGTTAAAGCTTGAGCATTTTGTAAAGCATCTTTATGGTCTTGCGCAGCTTGAGCTTCAGCTTGAGCTTTTTCTTGAGCTTTCTTTTGCTTATTACCTTTAATTATACCACCAGCAATACTAGCAGCTGCACCAATAATAGCACCAATAAAAGCTTTTTGTCTTTGTCTATCTCTATACTGTATCATAATTTTCTAAATTGAGTTTGAGCACATTCAAGACTTTCAAATTCAATGCGCTTATTATCTGAATTATTAAATATGAAACGAACTACAAAATAATTACCATATACTCTACGAAGTTTATCACTTACTATATTAGGATGTTCTTTAATTGCATTACGGAAATAATTAAAGTTATATTGAGTAAGTTCATACCAAGGTTTTTTATACTTATTAAATTCATTAAGTTTATCAATATTAATATCTATATCATCAGTATCATTATCTTCATTAAATATACGAAGTATATCTCCAGCATAAGGATGTTCTCTTAAATCAACAGGATTATTAATATTATCACTATAAATAGGAATATATATCTTACGCACTTTATATTTAATAAATTCAAGAAACTTAATAAGTTCATAAGATTCATTAACTATAATATCAATATAACTATTATGAACTAATATAGGCTCATCACCAACTTCTTGTTTAGATACTAAATATAGACTTCTACTATCATCACCCATGTGAGTATTAAATCTACCATAATTATATTCATGAGTAAATACATGAAGAGGGCAGTTAAGTCTATCATCGTTATGTTCAGTTTGAAAATAACATTTAGTTTTAGTAGACCAAGCATTATTAAAATAATAATCATGTAAACTAATAAAACTACCTACTTTATAATTAAAACTAATGACTTCATTATGTGATTCTATAATAGATTCTTTAGTATTAGGATTAATATTATCATAAGTATAATCAAATTTAATTAAAATACGATTATTAAATTTATCATGAGCAAATCTAACTTTATTAGGATGATATTTATCTAACCATAATTTAATATCTTCATCCATTATTTTAAGTTGACCATCATCAAATTGATAAAGTTTATGAAAATCATCATTATAAAAAATATACCCAAATTCTCCAACTATATATGCTAAATCATCTTGCAGTCCACCATAACCTTTATCACTAGTAAAGACTTCTTTATAATCAACTTCAAAAGCATCAGGCTGATATAATTGAACATTTTCATCTCTAGTTTTAAGTGCAGCACTTATATCAAACATAAACATACTATGTTGAGTATGAACTAAAAGATAATATCCAATTCCAACTAAATTAGTTATACTTCCTTTATTTTCAGTAATATTTTTATAACCTTCAATAGGAAATATTCGCCAAGCATTAACTTCACTTTCATCTTGAATAACATTACTACGTCTTATAGTTTTATCAAAACGAGTAATATTAATAATATCATTACGATATTGAGTTAACAGTTTAGGAACATATTGGTCAACATTTCCAATAGGGTCTTTAAATAAATCAACACTATTCTTAGGTTCTACAAATGTACCAAAAGCAACACTTTTCTTGTCAGTATCTTCTTTAATACTAAAAGCTATCTTACTAGGTTCATTATTAAAACATTTACTTTCAAAGAACTTATCACTATATAAAGGAAACTGAATATAAACATTGAATGGAATATCAAACCAACATGGTTCATCACCACTATAATAATATTGATTATTAGTAGGAGTATATAATTTATAATTACCTTCGTTCATTATAACTCCATTATCATTATAAATAAGAACACCATCATAAGTCATTCTACCATTATATCCATGTTCAATAGAATAAGTTCCACCATTATAGCAAACGTCATTAAGTCTTACAAGTTCTTTTTCTTTGCTAGTATAAATATTTTTAGTACAATTAAGAACTGTTGCAAGAAACATAGTTTCAGCGTCAAGTAGCAATTCCTTATAATCATCCATTTCAAGAGCAGTTCCTTTTCCAGCTCTACTATCAGTAACACTATCAGCAACTACTAGTTTATAATTATTAATAGGTTTATATTCATTTCTACTAATAATACCTATAACTGGCATATTATAACTATAAGGATAAGTAGTATTAACTACCATATCAACTACATCATGTTTCTCTTTATAAGGTTCAAATTTACATTTACCATCAATACGAATAATATTAAAATCATATTTAATACTATCATCAATATCAAATCGACCACTATATAGATAACATTTATCACTAGTAAAATTATTCGCTACAAAACCGGGTTTTGTACCCCAACTACCATTTTGCCAAGTAACATTACTAGCTATATTACAATAATCTTTTCTAGTTAATAATCCAGTATATCTAGTAATAGGTTCAACTTTTTCATAACTAATAAACCATCCAGCATAACCTAATTCTTTAATTTGATTCCATAAAGTAGTATCAATATTAGCACGAATATAAAACTTATTAAAAGTATTATTCATATTATACACAAAATCTCTAGTATGTTCACCACCAATAGCTTCAGCATCAAATATTAAATCAGGTATTCTAAATAGTTCATCACCATTAATATTTTCGTAATAGCCAAATTTAGCTTCATTATCAACACCAATAGCACCTATTACTTGATTACTACAAGGAGTATAACTACCACTATTTATAACTTGATAAACATATAAATCATTATATTTATCTTTATCTTGATAATCAATAAAGTAATTAGATATAAGAGTATATAGTTCATCTTTATTAGTAGCTTCAAGTTCACCAGAACTATTAAGTAATATATTAGTAGTAGGATTATTTATTGGTTCAGCAGTATAAACTACAATTTTATGATTAGCAATATATCTTTTAATATTAGAACTAATAGTAGATATTGGAATATCTCCACTAATAACTGCCCAATATGGAATATTACCATTACCTTGATTGTTCCAATTAAAAGTAATTATAGTACAATGAGAACCATCATTAACAATATTATTTATATACTTATCTTTATTTGACAATTTATATCCTCTACTAGCATCACCATATTTATCAACAAAATGAATAAAAAAGTTATATACTTCTCCAGGAATAAGAGTATCATTCTTTTTACGTTCATTAAAATCATAACTAGGTTCGATAATAGAATGAGTAATTCTCATTTTACAATTATCAATATCAAATATAGTATCACCAAATAATACTTGTCCACTAGTAAATACAGTATCTTCTGTAAATCCAATTCCATTATAAACATAACAAGCTATTTTAACTGTACTAGGTAAAGTATAAACAGATTGATTATTTTCATATTTATAACTTGTAGGAATAATAAAACAATGACAAGCAAGATATTCTTTAAGATTATGACTACCTCTACTACCTACTTTTATTTTAGCATTATAATTAATCTTTAAATATTCATGTGCTGCAATACCTTGTATAACTGTATCATTAAATAAAGTTCTAAAAGCACGAAAAGGATATTGATTATTATTGAATACTTTATTAATATCTTTAATTTGCCAATCAGCAGTACCAGTAATTTGAAGGCTAGCCATTTTAAAATATGGACCTTTTTCACTAACTGCATTAACAGTGGTATAATCATTATAATAAGCATTAACAGCTTTATTACGAAGTTTTATAGTAATATCTTTAACAGCCTCTTCTAATGTTTTACCATTACTTAAAGTTCTGTCATCGTTATCAGTTTTTTCATTATAATTAGCAATATATATTCTATTCTTATAATTAATGATATTACCAACATTATAATAATTATAATAGTCAGTAGTTAAATCAGCAACATTATATTCAACAAGAACATCTCTACTAAATTTAAAAATATTATTATTTAAATCATCTGTTCTAAACGCTTGAGTACTATCTTTTTTACATACAATAAAACCAAGTTGATAAAGACCAGAACGACCTCCACTAATATTTATTTCAAAAGTTTGATTACATATATCTTTAGAATCACTAAATGAATCGGTATTACCATAACAATAACCGTTTGGTTCATCTTTCGGTTCATAAACATTAGTTTTTCTAAAACAAACTTTATTAATAACTTGTGGAATTATAACATCATTAAAAATAGGAAATCCAATACTATACCATTTAGTATAATTAGTTTTATCTATCTTATATCTAATAAATATAAAATAAAATCCTTTATAAGCTCCACCACTAACATAATTTAAACCACTAATAGTAGGTAATGTTATTTGTGGAATAACAGACATTTCAGAATCAGGACGGTCAGAATCTAAATCAATATTAATAGTTTTAAGAGGAACATCAACAGAAGCATTACTTTCAGCAATAGCTATAATAAGATGATTTTTAACATTATAAGTATATGTTCCTTTAATCTTTCCACCATTATATTTCCAATTACTATTTACTCTATAACAATTATCAGCTTGTTCATTATATCTATAAATATAAGACTCATTAGAATCAGTATTAACAATAAATAAAATAAGTTCAGTACTAGTTGGAATAACACCAACTATTTTAAAATTATTAATACCATCTTCATGAATAGAATTGGCAATTGCTTTACAATCTTCAAGTCCTTCTTCATTAACAATCATCCTATCATCATTACTTACTTTAACGTTCTTAGCAGCAACTAATGAATAAGGTACACAATCACCCGGATGTTTATTAAGACTAAGTTTCTTTTGTATATTCATAATTATTTAGGAAAAGTAAAGTTATAAAAGAACTCATTCCAACCACTATCATCATCACTTTGTTCATCTAATAGAATACTAGTCTTAATATCTTTCTTCATACTTTCCCATAGATAGAAAGGATTAGTTCCATATTGACTAGCAGAAAGATTAAACACAGGATGTTTATATCCTCTCATAAGCATACGAGCCATACAATAATAAGTAAGACCTTGAATTAATTTACCATTAGCAGGTATAACAGGAATCTCACAATGATAATTATCACTATATTGAGTTTCAACATCTTTATAAACAACTGTTATACAAGTATCATTAAAATTAAGTTCAATAGTATTACCTCCAATAAGAACATAATTATGATTTGACTTATCATATCCTCCACGGGGGATCTGACAATGAGAATGTACTTCATGTTGGCATCTAGGACATTCAGTATTATTATGAACTGTATAAACAACAGGATTACATCCTATTTTACCAGTATCAATAACTTCTCTAGTTCTAGAACCATTAGGACAACAATCATCGGGCATACCAAGATAGTCTTTATTAGTAGCACGCTCCGGACTTTCGTCCTCCGCTTGACCCCCCGTAGAGGATGGAGCAGATTCAGTATCACCACATCTATATTTACTAGTATCAGCTCTAGGTACTTCACAACCATTACTATCATATACTTTAAGACCGTCATCAATAAGACAACATTTACTTTTAGCTATCTTATTAATGACGGTTAGTTTCATTTTCTTATCAACTTTACGAAGAACTTTAAGTTCATTCATAGCGTCAACACACCAAGCAGGAACTCTAGGAATCCAATCACTTCCATCAGGATTGAAATCATTATCAAGTTTAGCAATGATATACTCTATTGTAATTGTTTTATTATTTGCCATAATTTATAGATTTATCAAGAATAACTCTACCATCAGCATCAAGCATAATACCAACTTCTTTATATATGTCAAGATAAACTTTAATAAAATCAGAATAACTACCTTTAAATATCATTTCATGATTAACAACATAAACAGATTGTTTAGTAGTTCTACGAATTATATTATTCGCTTCAAGTTCTTTAATATATCTATGAAGATGAATAAATGAACAAATCTTCTTAGTTTCATCATTTTCTTTAAGTATAATTTTATTAGAATTAAACTTAATAGTTTTAGCAATATAACAAATCAGTTTAACAATAACTACGCTTTTTGCGTTATTAGTAATATAATTTAGTAAGTCGGTACTTATTTGAGCATATCCTCTACGTTCATAAAAACTTTGAATAATCTTTATTCTAGAAGCTTCAGCTTCAACAATATTAATATCTTTAAGTTCTTTTTCAACAAAAAATGGACTAGGAATTACTTCTTCAAGAATAAGTTCAGTTTCACGAACTTTACGAGTAACAACAGGACTTTTAAAATTAAATTCAGGCATACCTTTATTTGTTTAATGATTAGCAACTTTATCAATATAACGAAAATTCAACCTCCGATGGCGATATTTTAGTTAAAATAAGTGTTAAACACGCCATGGGTGGCGTAACTTTTTTTTATTTTTTCTTCTAACTTATTGAGTATCAGCGATTAATAAATGTTAACCCTATCTTATATATATACATACAATAGCAATATTAATAAGTTCAGTATTAAAAAGATTAGCAAAATCATTAGTGGATACTCCCCGTGGAGGATGGATAGGATTAGAATTAGCTAGAATTAGTTCAATATTCATCTTCATCCTCTACGGGGAGTTGAGTGGAGCGCAGCGGAACGTCCAACTACATTACTTTATTTATCACTATATCTAGTTTTATTACCATTATTATGTGCTCCACGTTCATACTTTTGTTGATTAACATTTCTAATATATTTAAATGGAGCATTAGGTTCTCGTTCAAGATAAACAAGAAGTTTACTTCTTAATCCTAATTTAAGATTAAAAATATCATCAACAGTTTTACATTCAGAATTAAGTTGTTTAGCATCTTTACCTCTAAGTTCTCTATTAATATAATTAGCATACTTGAATTTAATAGCACTATAACTATGGGTTCCATTATTAATAAGTTGTATTTCATAAAACTCTTTATTAGTTTTATAAACTACATAAGGAATACCATCATACTTAAGTCCACGAATTTTATATATTTCTGCTTCTTCTTTATCATAAGGTTTAAGACCAGCATCAACAATTTCTTGTTTCTTAAGTCTAGTAGCGTTCCAATCAACATAAGTATCTCTAGGTTTATCTTTATATCTCCAGAAATTAATAACTAAATCACCAATTTCATATTTAAAATGATAAGCATAACCTTCAAGAACACATTTATGAACACCATAACTATAATATCTATGAATGTATTTCTTATAATCAGTAAGACTTAATTCAGAACGTCTTGTAGCAAGTTTAAGAGCAATAATATAATCATTTGCTTTTTTAGCTAAGTTACAATAACGCAAAAGTTGGAGAAGAACAATACGTCTTTCTCCAACTGTATAACTAAGTCGATTATTAATTAATTGCTCTAACTTATTAATTAATTCAACATTATCATTAAGAAATTGAAACCCATATTCATTAAGATTAATTTTTAAATCATCTTTAATAACTTGATTTTTACTTTTAATATAAGCACGACAATCAGCTTTCATCTTATTTATAACTTCAAGTTCTTTATTATATTTTGCCATATCGTCATTAGAAGTTTCAATAAACTTTTTATAATAATGACTAATATCTATATCTTTAATCATAATTTATCTAGTTACAAAATTATCAATAGGAGTTTCATTTGTTTGACGAGGAACTTCAATAAGATTACGTTTAAATACAATCTCTTTAAGAGCTCCAATCATATCTTCAGGAATAAGAAATTCATCATCATCGTATTTAGCTTCATCATCAATAGGGTCATAATTTACATCTTTAGCTTTTTCAACAGTTTCGGTAGGAATAAGATAAGGAATTTCAAATGGAGATTCAATAATAATAGAACCTATATTTTGAAACCAATCTTTATTATTACTAAAGAAATAAATATAACCATTAATATAATCATAAACAGGAAGATTACACATACCTGCAAGATAATGATAAAACTTAGCACTAGCTTCTTTTGCAAATGGTATTTCTATCCCAGTATGTCCGGTAGTTCTAATTGATTGGAAAGGTAAGTTATTAATAAGTCTAACTGGCTTTGGAACTTCTTGTTTAGTACGTTTAATTGCAGGAAGTCCAAGAGTTTGACTATTATATAAGTCACCATCAGGAACATTAATAATAGAAACACGAATACGTTGTTGCAAACCTTTATCAACATATTTATGATTTTCATAACTTTTACGAATTAGTTCATTACGACCATGAAGAATAGCATATCGAAGATTACGTCTAAGAGGAATACTATTAGGATTGCCAACAGCATGAGCAAATTCACTAACTAATTGATTAAGACTAGCCATATTAAGATTGACTTGAATTTTCTAATGCTTGCACTCTAGTTTCAAGATTATCTACCTTATCAGAATAAGTTTGTAATTTAGTTTCAAGTTCTTCAACAGTTTCAACTAGTTCATTATGTTTTTGTTGAAGTTGAGTAACTTTTTGTTCTAATTCTGTATTATTAGTATAATCTACAATAGAATTTAATAAATCAATTAATTTATTTCTATCATAATTACTAATATCACTATTTAAACAAAGAATAGTTTTAAGAATATCTTCTTTAAGTTTATTTTTATTCATAATTTTTAAATTTTAAAGTTTAATATTATTATAATAAACTGTTGTAGGAGTAGTATCGAGAAATGCAAAAACAGAAAACAAATTAATTAACCAACTACTCCTAACAACAGTTCCACGTGGACTTATTTAATCAAGTTTAACTGTGGTAAAGAAGCCGACATAAGCACCAGAATAAAAGTCACCTGAGCCAGCCGCAGAACCGTGATTAGCGCGACCGCCAAGCAGAAGCACACGAACAGCTTTATTTGTATCTTGTCCATCATTACCTATTTTCCAATTATAGTCAGCTTTTTTATTAGTTCCAACTTTATTAGGAACAAAATAAGGACCAAATCTAAAATCAAATTCAGTAATAAAATTATTAGTATTAGCTTGGTCACCTATAAAATAACATTTATCTTGAATATTATCTATTGTAATATCAGAATGATTAACACCTTTTTTAAGAAGATAAACACTATTGTAATTTGCATTACGATTTATAATAGCTACATCTCTAATAAATGTCCATATATCACCAAAGAAATTTAGAATACCTCGATAAACAGCAGGATAAGTACTAAGATTACTACTATCTGTATTATAATTTCCTAGTTCATAATGGTCACCATTTGTACTACCATTACCAATATTATGTTCAGCAGTCCAATAAGTTTGTACAATAGGATTATTACCATTAAAAGCTGTCCATCTATCCCAATTTAAATTTGTAACACCAGCACCAAGACCTCCTTGTTTAAATCCTTCACTAGTTAAATTAGTATTTAATGTAGTTTGATTATCAAAATTAGCATACTCAATATAACAAAGAGCTTGTAAAGCACAATATTCAAGATAATCAATCATTGTAATCCAATCACCACGATTAGCACAAAATTCATTTGCTTTATCATAATTAATGCCAGTTCTAGGTCTACCTTGCAATTTAATAGCATCAATAGAAGGACTTTTATTTCCTCCTAAATATCTAGTATCATCAGGTTTAATACAAGCACTAAATACTTCTTCTTTGCCATCTTCTCTAGTTCTAGTCATAGTTTTAGTATGACTTATAATAAAAGGATGAACTCTAGTAAATGTTCCATCAATATTAAAATCACTTATCCAAAGTTGATATTTAGTACCAGTATCTTTAACGCACATATAAAACTCTGGAACTCTTACCCCAACATCGCCATCACTTCCATCAAGAGGAGGAACAAGACCATTTTCAAGAGGTTTAGCCCAACCAGTAGGATTAAGGAAATAACTGATTTTCTTTTCATTATAGACACAACCTTTAAGTCTATTTTGAATAGGAAGTTCTCTATGAAATTTAGCATTACCAATTCTGATTATATCATTATCATCTTTAGTCCATTCAATACCATAAGCAGCATTTTCAAAAGTAGGAATAAATGCAGCAGAACCCCAAGCTGGATTACCTTGTTCATTAATAATTAAACTATCTCCTTTAGATACTCCATCCAAATTAGGTAAATGCTTAAGTCCTTCTGCAAGTTCATTTAGTATATGCTTATTAAATCTTAACAAGCCATTATACATTTCTACTAAATTAAAATTCATATCAAGCTTGTTCTAGAGCATCAACTCTACCATCAAGAGAATTAATATTATTAGTATTTTGATTAACTTTAGTTACAAGTCCTTGAAGAGCAGTAATTATAGCATCGTTTTTAGTATCATTACTAGCTTTCATAGCATTAATCGCAGCAACTATATCTGTATTTGCTTTATTAATAGTAGAATTAACAGTATCAAGTTTACCACTAATAGTAGTTTTCATACTATCAATAGCAGATTTAATACTATCTAATTTAGCATCAACTTTATCAAAACGACTATTAAGAAGAGTTTGAGTTTCATCTGATTCACTTTTATGTTGATTTTCAAACTCATCAAATTCAGCTTTAACCATTTCATGTAATTCAGTAATCTTTTGACTAATCTCATCAAGATTAACTATAACATTATTTTCTCCAAGCTCATCATGTTCTTTATTACCAGAAATACTAAGTTTAAGATTATTAATAAGTTTATTAATAGCATCTAACTTATAATTAACTCTTTTATCATCTTCCATATCTTTAGAATTTAGTTTGTTACAAATATAAATTATATTATTAATAACAAGTAGTTTAACAATATTATTAACATTTTTTAATTAAGCAGTTTTAGAACTATTAATACCTAGATATTTAGTCCAAGTATAATGTTTACGTTTACTAATATAATTAAGATTATCATCATTAATATGAGCTTCTTCTTCAAAACTTACATCTTTATAAGCATCATGTTGTTTAATATGAAATAGTCTTATAATAAGATATTCAACACCATACCATATATAGAAAAAGATATATAACATCTCTTTCATTTGTTCTGTATGAATAGCTTCATGATTAAGTTCTTTATTACTTAATTCACCTTTAGTAAATATAATACCAAAAAGATTAATAGCTTTATAACCATTAAAAGGAAAATGTTTAGTCTTAATAACTCTCATAACTTTACTATTTTGAAATTTAATATTGTAAATATTTATGTACGTTCATAGAGCCACTTTTTAGGCTCATAACAAGACTTTCATTAAATCATGTACAGTTAATCAGCTAGGCTTAAAACTAGCCAAATTCGGCAAGCTATACTCCCCGTAGAGGATGGAGCAGGCTTGAATTAGTCAGTCAAGCCTAGCTAATCAATCTCATACAATCTTAACCAATAGTATTATCAATATCTTTATAACCAACTCCAAGTTTCTTTAAAATAGGACTAACAACCCAACTCCAAAACACAGGAGCAAGAATAGCACTATTAACAAGCATAATAGTATTATCATAACCAGCTGCAATATAAATGCCAATCATAGCAACAATACTTATAACTAATACACATCTTTTTTGCCAAGTAGGAACTTTATTATCACCATTAAAATAATCAATAGTTTTAATAATAATATAAGTTAGAACATTAACAATAAACATAAATCCAAAATCAAAATTACTAAGGATTCCATCTACAATTACATCAATAAATTTGTCCATACTAAAATTTAGATAAATAAAAAAGGGAACTATCCGAAGATAATTCCCTTTTACAGTTTTACAATAATGATTAGTTATTCATGTGAAAATATTCCCACACTTTGTCACCATCAAAATCTACATCTTTAAACCAAAATGTAATAGCACTTTCAAACACTTTATTATCTATATTACCACCAAACCATTCTTCAAACAATTTAGCATAATCATGATATTGAGCATTAATTGCAACATAAACATCGCAAGGTTCAACATCATTAGGCAATACTTCTTTATAGCGTTCACAAATCTCATGAGCTTTATTCATACCATCTTTATCTGCAATAGGCTTCAAGAACTTATCAAAACTATTAATATTATTAGTAATTGCTCTTTTAGCTAAAGGAATTAAAAGTCTTATAGCTGGAGAACTTTCACCCATAGATACTAATTGTTTAATAATATAATCTTTAATAACCTCTTTAACATTACCAATTTCAACCATAATATTACTTCTTTAAAAATTCTTCATAAGTTAAATTAGGATTAGTTTTACTAGCTTCTTTAAAAGCTTTAAACAATTCCATTTCTTTGTTAGTAACTTCAACAATTTTACTTTTAAGTAACTTAACAAGTTTAAGTTGTTCTTCAAGTAAATGTTTACCATCAGCACTAGCTTCGATTTTTCCTCTAACTAAATTAAGAACTTCTGCTTGAACCATACTTTGTAAAGCATTATAGTTATTTACATAGTCTTGATTATTAAGAAGCATATTTTGTTGTTCTTGTGTAAGTGGTGCAATTTCAGCATCAATAGCATCCCAAATTCCTTGAGTTGGAACTTGCTGATTTTGAGTTGTACCATTATTTGCATTAGGAATAGCATTACGACGATAAGCTTCATTAATTGCTTGTTTTTGACTTTGAAGAAAAGCAATTTGTTCATCAATGCTATTAGTCATTTTTTCACTAGGGTATAGTAAAGGGTCACTATTACCTAGTATGAATTGAGTAACAGGTATCATATCTCTTTCAATTTTATGTTCTTAATCAAACTTAGTAATATTACTGAGTCGGAGTTCCGCTAGCAGGTTGAGTAAAACCACATGGTAAACATCCACAAGCATTACGTCCAACTAGACCAGTAACAGTAGGTTCATTTGGAAGAGTAACTACACCATAGATAACATTACAAGTCTTTCTATCAGTATAGTTGATACCAGCCGTAAACATCTTTTCCATTTCGCATTGGATAAGTTTATCTTGATAAGGACGAATAGCTTTAGTAACAGCCAATTCAGCTTTCAAATCAGATAACTCTTTACGGATATCATCATCAGCATCACGAGTATATTTGTAAAGATTAAAATGGTCAGTGTTATTTTTCTCAATAAGAGCATCAGTACGATTACGCCCGTCAATATAAACACCAAACAATATTTTAACTTTCAATAGGACTATATATTGTCAATTCACCAATTTTATTAAGTTTAGTATATTTTATTTCACCTATTGAAGTCTTGCCATCATCAGCTTTGCCACCGTGTGTACCAACATGACATTGAATAGTTTGTTGTCCTCTAAATTCAGAATTACCTGCAACAAAACCAAAGCTAAACTTATAGTTATCAGTATAATTATCATTATAAACAGTATTATCTTCATTTAATAAAACTGTATGATATTCATAACTATAATTATCATCACTAGTTATATTAAGAGTTGGTTTATCAAGAGTTAAAGGAGTACCAGTTGTATTAACTTGATTATTCCAAACTTTATATTTATCATTAGGTTTATTTTCATACCAACAATAACCATCACGATGAATATAACCACCGCCATGACGAATTATTTTAATATTATCTAAACCAATAGTTTTATCATTAACAGGATTAATTCTAAAATATTTTACTTCATTATTAGATTTAGCAACTCTTTTAATAACTTCACCATACCAACATTCTTTATAACCACCATGTCCATCAGGCATATTAATAGTTCCATCAGCCAAAGGAAAAATAAATATTCCTCTATTATTAACATCAATTTCATTATTTCTTAATTGCCAAGCATGAACAATAACTCCACCTTTATAAGCAGTACATTCAACAGTAACATGACCTCTACTCAAACTTCCAAACCAATTAGCACAAAGATTCATTTTCATTATATTAGGCATTTTATCTTCAAGGTCAATCATAGATTCAATATTAAACATAACACATTCAGCACCTGAATCAGTATTATCACCACCCCAATATAGGTAAGGAATTTGGCTTAAATCCCAAGACCAACCAACAGCTACATAATTTAAACTATTAATAGGAGAATTAACATAATATGATTTAGTATCCAAATCTCGACCATCATTACTACCCCAAATGTATCTAAGTTGGACACTAGTAAAATCACTAAAATGAATAACAGAAGTAGGCCAAATATGATTAGCACCATCATAAACATGAGCAATATTAGTTTGACCTACTGTTCGTTTCTTAAGAGGTTTAGCAATTCCTCCTTCACGTCCAAGAGTTAAACTCATTATTCATCAACAATATTATAAGTCATTCCAGCAACTGGGGTAATAGTTGCATATTGGGTAGCAGTTCCTGTCCAAATTGGAAGACTAAGTTTATTATTATTTGCACTAGGCATAGTCATATTAACTCCACATCCATCATTAATAGCTTTTTGAATCTTATCAAGATTAACACTATTAGTAATAGTTTGATTTATTTCTTTTTTAAAGTTATTAAATGTATCATTAGTAACATATCCATTAAGCAAATTATTAACTTCTTCTTTATTATAAGTTTCAGACTTAGTATAATAATTTTTAAGCAAGTTATTAATTTCTTGTTTAGTATAACTATCAAATGAAGAAGTATCACCCATTACTCTCCATTCAGTACCATTCCAATAACAAATCTTTCCATTACGATATTCAATCTGACCTTTAGCCCAATTACTACAAGTTACATTAGGAAGATATTCAGACTCTTCACCAACCATACCTGTAAGTTTACATTTATTTAAATTAATAGTACCATTCTCAATAATACCACCTTCAAATACAAGTTCACAACCAACAGGCATTGTAATAGTTTTACCACTTAAATCAAAAGCATAACGAATAATATAACGAGTATTTTCTTCGTTAACCATATCTTGAGTAAGAACAGCTTTATAATTAAGATAAATATTATTCTTAACTTGAACTAGATTTTCTTCATTAAAATAATATTTAATATTATCTACTGAATTAACATATATAATACCAAGTCTTGGACGTTCATCAGAAAGACAAGTATTATAAATATTATAATCTTCACTATTTCCATAAACAGGGGTGTTGACCCCCCGTAGAGGATGAACTCTATCAGTAGGTTCTACAATAGTCCATCTAGTATAATAATTATAAAAACCAACTCCATCATGAATAGTCTTAACTCTAAGAACAAATAATTTATGATAAGTATCATAATAAATACCAGCAGTATTACCTAAATCTGTTCTAATAACTTCATATTTATCAGTATTAAGAATTATTTGACCATATTGTTCACAATAAGTATCATCAAGAAAACCATCAAATAAAAGCTGTTCTGCATTACTAGCATCATCTTCCACGGGGAGTAAAACCTTGCGAACTATTTTATATCCTTTACCACTTTTATATTCAGGCTCATAAGGTCTATCTTTAAGACTAAGACGATTAATATTACAACAACCCGGACTTAATCTTATAGTAATATCTTCTTCATCAGGATAATTAATAATATTAACTTTACCATCTCCTGCAATCATTTGTTTAAGAGCTTCATTAAGCATATCCCAATCAATAGTTCCATCAGCTATT
>UMJC01033683.1_pt1 | contig 16232 bp, 8 predicted proteins | sample 1965941 | NCBI WGS metagenome assembly UMJC01 (sample SAMEA4836141, study PRJEB28245) | human gut metagenome | biome: gut microbiome; material: fecal sample | place: Denmark | collected 2008 | reverse complement strand
ATGACCGAAACTCATCATATTCATAAACTGGATGCGCCCAGCGGAACAGCCATCACGCTGGCCGAAGGAATTCTGGAAAATATGAACCGCAAGAGTAAATGGGTGAAAGGGACCATGGTGGCACCGGATGGAACCGTGTCGGGAACATCGGAATGTGCCGAGAATGAGTTTCCTGTAAATTCGATCCGTGAAGGGGAGGTGTTTGGTATTCATACTATCCGCTATGACTCTGAGGCGGACAGCATCTCAATTACCCATGATGCAAAGAATCGGAAGGGGTTTGCCTTGGGAGCTGTTTTGGCGGCGGAATATACATCCAGGCATGAAGGGTTATTAGGAATGAGTGATTTATTTCAGTTTTAAGATATGATAAGAGCAACACGTACACAGTGGATTAAGTTTGCCGTTGTTCTGGCGCTTTACCTGATATTTCTTGTCTGGTTGAGAAGCTGGCTGGGATTGGTGGTTGTACCGTTTATCTTCGATGCGTATATCACAAAGAAGATTCCATGGACTTGGTGGAGAGAGTCCAAGAACCGTCATGTAGTGACTGTCATGGGATGGGTGGATGCTATTGTATTCGCACTGGTGGCGGTATACTTTGTCAACCTCTATTTCTTCCAGAACTATGTGATTCCTTCTTCTTCGCTGGAAAAATCATTGCTGACGGGTGATTATCTGTTTGTGAGTAAAATGAGTTATGGGCCCCGTGTGCCTCAGACTCCGCTGCACATGCCGTTGGCACAACACACACTGCCGTTTTTTAATTGTAAATCATACCTTGAGCATCCACAATGGGATTATAAACGGGTGAAAGGTTTGGGGGATGTACAGTTGAATGATATCGTTGTCTTTAACTTTCCGGCCGGAGATACAGTTGCCACCGGTGTGCCCAATGATGATATTTACCGTCTGAGTTATGGCGCAGGCAAGGAGCTGGCAAAACCGGTGGATTTGGCTTCCATGACTCCGGAGCAGCAACGGGTGGTCTATGATTATTATTATCAGTTGGGACGGGAGTACCTGAAAGAGAATCCACAGAACTTCGGTGAGATAATCAGCCGTCCGGTAGACCGCCGTGAGAACTACGTGAAGCGGTGTGTGGGTTTGCCCGGACAAACGTTGGAGATAAAGGATCGTATTATTTATTTGGATGGTAAAGCTAATAAAGAGCCTGATAATGTGCAGTATCGTTATCTGGTGAAAACCAAGCGCCCTATTCCCGATGACCTGGCTCATGAACTGGGTATCAGCAAGGAGGATATGATGATGTATTATACGGATGCTTCTGTTTATAATATGCCTCTGACGGAAAAAGCGAAAGCTGGTTTGTTGGCGCGTAAGGATATTGTAGTCAGTATTGAGAATACACCGGCTGATGATGCGGGGGGCTTGTACCCGCTGAATATGTATAAGAACTGGACTACGGATAACTACGGACCTGTATGGATTCCCAAAAAGGGAGAGACGGTGAAACTCACGATAGAGAATCTTCCTGTTTATGAGCGTCCTATTCATGTTTACGAGGGTAATGAACTGGCGGTGAAAGATGGAAAGATTTATATTAACGGCAAGGAAACCGATGAGTATACTTTCAAGATGGATTATTACTGGATGATGGGAGATAACCGTCATAATTCGGCTGACTCCCGTTTTTGGGGATTTGTTCCCGAAGATCATGTGGTGGGAAAACCTATCTTTATCTGGTTGTCATTGGATAATGACCGTGGCTGGCTGGATGGAAAAATACGTTGGAACCGATTGTTTACCTTTGTAGATAACATTAAATAAATTGCGCATACCCTGTATTCCTGTATGGATAAAAGCAATGCTTACTGCTGTCATTCTGGTACTGTTGGTAAAGACATTTGCTTTCACCTCCTGCACCATTCCCTCTACCGGTATGGAGAATAGCCTTTATCAAGGGGAAAGGGTTTTGGTGAATAAGTGGAGTTATGGGTTTCGTGTGCCTTTTTCTATCTGGCGGTGGCTGGGAAAAACTGCCGGGAAAGGGGATATTGTGTTGTTCAACAATCCTAATCCACGGTCTCCTCAGACGTCGGTGGGCAATCGGGAAGTGTTTATAAGCCGTGTGGTAGGAGTACCCGGAGATACGTTGATGTTGAATGATGAACTGTGGGTGACCGACGAACAAGTGTTGAGCCCGGATAGTAAATCTTTGTATGTCTATTCTCATACGGAAGAAGAAACGATGCAGGCTGCCATGCAGCAAGTGAACATTCAGGGAAACAGGTTGGTGGGGTATGCCGAGGGGAAGTATATACGTACCTTCAGTCATTATGAATATTACCTGTTAAAACAAAAACTGGCGGGAAAAGTGGATTTGATTCCTCTTTATCATAAGGATATAAGCAAGAGCCATCCCTTTGTGATCCCGGAAAAAGGGAAACCTGTCAAGGTATATCCTTGGAATGTGACCTTGTTGTGCAATACTATTGTCCGCCATGAAGGGAGAGTGGCTTCTGTCAGGGGAGATACCCTGTATGTAGGGGGAAAACCTGTAGAAGCCTATACATTTAATAAAAATTATTACTGGATGGCATCCAATAATCCGGTAAATCTGTGTGATTCGCGTTTATTCGGCCTGGTGCCCGATGACCATTTGATCGGTAAAGCTTGGCGCATTTGGTTTTCATCCAGAAAAGGGCGCATTTTTCAACGAGTGCAATAATGGAGAATACGATATATTTAAGTTCGGCCTATCTGGCCCCGGTGGAATATTATACAAAACTGTTTGCCTGTGAGAAGGCCTATGTGGAACAGTATGACAATTATGTGAAACAGACTTATCGCAACCGTTGTGTCATTGCGGCAGCCGACGGTCCGCTGGCACTGACTATCCCTACGGAAAAAAGCGGTACGCCTAAATGCCTGATGAAGGATGTCCGTATTTCGGATCATGGCAATTGGCGTCATATACATTGGAATGCTTTGGTGGCTGCATATAGAAACAGTCCTTTCTTTGAGTACTATGCTGATGATTTCCGCGTCTTTTATGAAAAGAAATATGCCTTCTTGTGGGATTATAATCAGGAAATTTGTTCTTTAGTATGCGATTTGATCGATATTCATCCCCATATGGAAGGAACAACGGAATATTGCATGGAATTTGTTCCGGGTGAGGTTGATTTTCGTGAGACTATTCATCCGAAGCGTGACTGGCGTGAGGCGGATGCTGACTTTTGCCCTAAACCTTACTATCAAGTTTTTGATGCCAAATACGGTTTTCTGCCGAATTTGAGTATCGCCGATCTTTTGTTTAATATGGGGCCGGAGAGCCTGATTGTTTTGCGAGATAGTGTTAAAGGTATAAACCATAAAGAATAATATCATGAATAATTTGTTTAGTGTAAAAGACCAGGTGGTGGTAATCACCGGTGGAACAGGGGTTTTGGGAAAGGCTATTGCCGCCCATTTGGCAGAAGAAGGTGCCAAGGTTGTTATATTAGGCCGTAAGGCAGAAGTAGGAAATGCCATTGTAAACGAAATCAAGGCCAAAGGCGGGGAAGCCATGTTTCTTGTAACGAATGTGTTGGATGAGGCTATATTGGAGCAGAATCTGAAGGATATTCTCGCAGCATATGGTCGTGTAGATGCATTGCTGAATGCAGCAGGAGGTAATATGCCGGGTGCTACGATTGCTCCTACAGGAAATTTCTTTGATTTGAAGGTCGATGAGTTCCAGAAAGTGCTTAATCTGAATCTTACCGGAACAGTTCTGCCTACACAGGTATTTTTGAAGCCGATGGTGGAACAGAAGAAAGGAGCTATTGTGAACTTCTCTTCTATGGCGGCATTCCGTCCGATGACCCGTGTATGTGGTTATGCGGCTGCAAAGGCGGGAATCTCTAATTTCACTGCGTTCATGGCCAATGAAGTGGCTACGAAATTTGGTGAAGGCATCCGCGTGAATGCCATTGCTCCGGGATTCTTCCTGACCGAACAGAACCGTACTTTGTTGACAAACGAAGATGGTACATATACTCAGCGTGGTAATGATGTGATTCGCCAGACTCCGTTCAAACGTTTCGGTAAAGCAGAGGAACTGTGTGGAACCATCCAGTATCTCATCAGCGATGCCAGCAGCTTTGTAACCGGTACAGTAGCCGTAGTAGATGGTGGTTTCAATGCATTTGCCATGTAACAAGTCTTTAGTTTTTAATTCTCAATTTTTTTATTTGATATGATTTTATGTGAGCAAACATGGCGCTGGTACGGACCGAATGATCCCGTATCATTGTGGGACATCAAACAAGCCGGAGCAACCGGTATTGTCAATGCCTTACATCATATTCCCAACGGTGAAGTATGGACGGTAGAGGAAATAATGAAGCGCAAGAAATTGATTGAAGAAGCAGGATTAACTTGGAGTGTCGTAGAATCCGTGCCCGTACACGAGCATATTAAGACACAGACAGGAGATTATCTGAGATATATCGAGAACTATAAACAGAGTTTGCGTAATCTGGCAGCATGTGGTATCTATATTGTGACTTATAACTTCATGCCTGTACTGGATTGGACCCGTACGGACCTGGCATATACGTTGCCCGATGGTTCCAAGGCATTGCGTTTTGAGCGGGCTGCTTTTGTAGCGTTCGATCTGTTTATCTTGAAACGTCCGGGAGCCGAAAAGGAATACTCGGCCGAAGAGATAGAAAAGGCAAAAGCGCGTCTGGCACAAATGGATGAGGAAGAAATTCATCGTCTGACACGAAATATGATTGCAGGATTGCCCGGTTCGGAGGAAAGTTTTACATTGGAGCAATTCCAAAATGAACTGGACCGTTACAAGGATATTGATGCGGACAAACTCCGCAATAACTTGATTTTCTTCTTGAAAGAAATTTGTCCGGTAGCCGATGAAGTGGGAGTAAAGCTCGTTATTCATCCGGACGATCCGCCTATGTCTATTCTGGGCTTGCCGCGCATTATGAGTACGGAGGCGGATTTCAAGCTGTTGGTGGAAGCTGTACCTAATCCGTCAAACGGACTTTGTCTGTGCTGTGGCTCATTTGGCGTATCTGCACAGAATGATTTGCCGGGTATCATGGAACGTTGGGGAGACCGTATCAATTTTGTTCATTTGCGCAGTACCCAACGTGATGCTGAAGGGAACTTTTATGAGGCGAATCATCTGGAGGGTGATGTGGACATGTATCATGTAGTTAAGAACCTGTTGAAAGTGCAGCAACGTCGTGGAATATCTATTCCTATGCGTCCGGATCATGGTCATCAGATGATAGATGATTTGAACAAGAAAACAAATCCGGGCTATTCTTGTTTGGGACGTATGCGTGGCCTTGCCGAGCTTCGTGGTTTGGAAAAAGGAATAGCGATGAGTATGGTGGCAGAGTAACTTCTTTTTAACATATAAAAATAAGACCTGAATGTCTTCCGGTATCCGGAGATCTTCAGGTCTTATTTTGTTTAAAGGCTGGATAATAGGGGCTTTCTAGACAAATACAGATATTAATTAGACAAATAAAGAGGTGCTGGCGGAATGGGAACGCCTATATTTGCAACAGTTTTTAATCTAATTAATCCTTAAATTCTTTTATTATGAATAAAAAAATGAAACTGCTTTCAGTCCTTGGATTGGTGACAGCTATTCTGTTTTTGTTCTCGCCGATGGTGACAGCTCAATCCTTATCCATCAGTGGTAAGGTAATTGACAAAAACAGTCAGGAGCCTGTAATTGGGGCCAGTGTTTTAATTGAAGGAACCTCAAACGGTACGATAACCGATTTGGATGGTAATTTTATGCTTTCCAATGTTCCATCCAAAGGAAATCTAGTCGTGTCTTATATTGGTTATGCTACGCAAACTCTTCCAATCAATGGAAAAACTAGTTTCAGTATTGTCTTGGCTGAGGATACCGAAACGTTGGATGAAGTTGTTGTGGTAGGTTATGGTGTGCAGAAAAAAGTGAATCTTACCGGATCTGTCGCTTCTGTGAAAGGAGATGCGTTGGAACATCGTCCGGTAGTGGATGCAACACAGAGTTTGCAAGGTTTAGTTCCGGGTTTGTCAGTAAGCAATGGAGGATCGGGACGTCCTGGCGCTACCGGTTCGTTGAGTTTGCGTGGTCAAGGCAACTTGTCTGGAAATTCTGCTCCTTATGTATTGGTAGATGGTGTGGAAATGTCTCTTTCAGATGTAAACCCGAATGACATCGAGAATATTTCTGTATTAAAAGACGCGGCGGCTTGTGCTATTTATGGAGCACGTGCAGCTTACGGTGTGATTCTGGTGACAACTAAACAAGGTGAAGAAGGAAAGATGCGTGCCAGTTATCAAGGTACATTAGGATGGAGTGCTCCAACTGTGCTGCCGGATATGGTGAATTCACTTGACTTTGTGAAGTTTTGGAATGACGGTGTCAGCAATACAGGAGCTGCTAACCGTATGTATAGTGAGCAAAAAATAGCTGATTTGGAACAATATATGAGAGATCCGTCCAGTATTGACCCGTGGGGAGATTTGGCACCGGGTGAATCATTGAATGCCGCATTCGAAAACTCGGAACGCGGATTGGGAAATACGGATTATTTTGATCTGCACTATAAAAATTATAGCTTTAAGCATAACCATAATCTCAGTTTTAGCGGGGGTAGCAAGAAAGCACAATATTATGTTTCCGGAGGCTATTATAATGAGGACGGTATTTTGCGCTATGCTGATATGGACTATACACGCTATACGGTTAATGCCAATATCACTTCAGAATTGACTAAATGGTTGAAACTGAAATTCAACACTAAGTTTATGCATTCGGATAATAGGACTCCTTTTAATAATGAAGATCCGAAAACTGGACTTGACGGTGGTTTGAGTGAAGGATTTTATCATAGTTTGGCACGTTTCCGTCCTACGGTATCGGTTATTGACCCTAATGGACATTTTACGGAATTGTCTATGATTCCTTATTTGCAGAGTGGAACGTATACAGATACGCAACGTGACCGTTTTAATATCACTGCAGGTTTTGAATTGCAACCGCTGAAAGACTGGTTTATTTTCTTTGATTATACTTATAAGCAAATGAACTTGGAGTATGAAGCATTGAATGTGGCTCCCAGTATTTATGAGCAAGATGGGGTGACAATGACCAAAGTGGCGCGTTCTGAATTGGGAGTAGTGGAAGACGGTAAGTTTACACGTACTTATGGACGTACCCGTTATCAGACTATCAATCTTTATACAAACTACCAGTTCACTCTGAATGATCATCATAACTTTACATTAATGGGGGGGGTATCAAGAAGAGGATAATGATTATAGCTATATGAAGAACTCTATTACAGGCTTGTATTCTACAAACAACCCTAATTTGGGTATGGGTACAGGTGATAAAGTGGTAGTGGATACTCGTAACGGATGGGCTACACGAGGCTTTTTTGGGCGTATCAATTATGACTACGACGGTCGCTATCTGTTGGAATTGAACGGTCGTTATGATGGGTCTTCTCGCTTTGCTAAAGGAAACCGCTGGGGATTCTTCCCTTCCGCATCTTTGGGATGGAATATTTATCGGGAGAAATTTATGGAACCGGCAGCCGATTTCCTTTCTAATTTGAAATTGCGTGTATCATATGGTTTGTTAGGTAATCAGGCAGATGCCGGTTTATATACTTTTGCTTCCAATATGTCACTGAATGGTGGTTTGGGAGGATATATATTTAGCGACGGTCGTCATATTTATACCAATCCCGCTCCTGTTATTGACCCGAATACTACTTGGGAGAAGGTGGAAAGCAAAAATATCGGATTGGATTTTGGTTTCTTTGGAAACGCTTTGACCGGAACCGTAGATATATTCCAGCGTGATACAAAAGATATGTTGGGACCGGGGCTGGAGTTTCCCGATATGTTTGGTGCGGTAGCTCCACAGGCTAATAACGCCCGTATGCGTAACCGTGGTTGGGAGTTGTCTTTGAATTATCGTGGAAAAATAGGTAACGATATTGATTATAGTGTCGGAGGGTCGGTTTCAGATGCTGTTTCCGAAGTGACGGAATATGCTAATGCTAAAAAGAATGATCCTTACGGAAGCTGGTATACAGGCCGTAAAGTAGGTGAAATATGGGGATATCGGGCCGAAGGTCTGATTCAGACACAAGAAGAAGCTGACGCTTACAATGCGGAGTATGATTTAAGCTATATCAGTGGAAAACTGTGGGAACCGGGAGATGTGAAGTATATAGATCTGGATGGCAATAAAGTCATTGACAGGGGAGACAATAGACTGGTAGATGGTGATATGGGAGACCAGACTATAATTGGTAATACAACCCCACGTTATCAGTACACTTTCAATGGATATATCAGCTGGAAAGGATTAAGTCTGAGTGTTATGTTCCAGGGTGTGGGCAAACGTGACTGGGTTGCCGGTGGCGCATATTTCTGGGGATTTGGCCCTTATGCTCAAGTTACTGTTTTCAAGGAACATATGGATTATTGGAGACCGGACAATCCGGGAGCTTATTATCCGAAACCTTATATTAATTCTGCGGGTGGAGTAGCTCCTTATCAGGATAAAAATATACAGCGTACTGATTTGTATTTGCAGAATGCAGCTTATTGCCGGTTGAAGAATCTGACTTTAAGCTATGACCTGCCTAATTCATGGGTACACAAAGCTGGCTTGCAGAAAGTGCAGGTGTTCTTTTCCGGAGAGAATCTGTTGACATTTACCAAACTGAAAGGTATGTTTGATCCGGAAGCCATTTTTAGTTCCAACTCATATACAAGTGAGGGAGGAAAGAACTATCCGATGAACCGCGTATTGTCCTTAGGCTTTATTGTTAATTTATAATTTTGATATCTTATGAAAAAAAGAAATATATTATTGGGGCTGGCTTTGGCATTCTGTTTTACGGCTTGCTATGATTTGGATAAAATGCCCGAGGGAGTATTGTCTACGGCCGAACCGTTTCGCAGTACAGGCGAAATAAGAAACTATATAGACCGCTATTATGAATTTGGTGTCCGTACGCAAGGGTTCATGGCTGGTGGTGGAGGTGGTATTGCCGGTAATGATGTTAACAGTGATAATTTGGCATCTGCTGCTGTCAATTCGCGCCTGATGGGATTAACTTCGTTGAGCAATGCGGTGGCTTTAGATAATTATACACATATTCGTAACATTAATTTTTTGATAAATAATGCCGGTGACTGTCCGGAAAAAGGCAGTGTAGAGTATAATCATCTGATGGGTGAGGCCTATTATTTCCGTGCTTGGTTTTATTATTCCATGTTTTCAGACTATGGTCGGTTGGCATGGGTAGACACCCCGCTAGAACCAAATCTGGAAGTAATGATGTTGCCTCGCGAGAGCCGTACATTTATTGCCGATAAGATTTTGGCAGATTTGGATATGGCTATTTCACTGATGAAGGAGCAGAATAATTCGTCATCCATGCGTCTGCACAAGGATGTAGCCCGTGCGTTGAAGAGTGAAGTCGCTCTCTTTGAGGCTACATGGGAAAAATGGCATTATGCTAAGGAAAAAAACAAACCCGAAAAGTTTTATGATACGGAACTTGGAGAGGCAGAGTTAATGGCAAAGATAGACAACTATTTGGATCAGTCTATCGCTGCTGCTGAAGAAGTGCGTCAACGGGGAGTATGGAAAATATATAATACCGGAAATGTGGAGAATGATTATAGGAGCATTTTTGAAACTCCTGATCTGACTGCTAATCCTGAAATTCTTTGGTTTAAGATGTATGATGGAGATCAGGTGGGCAATAGTGTCACTCGTTATTTGAATACAGGTGGAGGTAATGTGGGGGTTACAGCATCTTTAGTAGATGATTATTTGACGATAGACGGCCGGCCTTTGGTTGGGAAAGAGCTTCTTGATGCCAAGCGTGTCTATCCTACGGAGTTGCTTCCTACTGTCCGAGACCCCCGTTTGTCGCAGACTGTGGCCTTGCCTGGACAGCGCATGCAACCTGCTGGGGCTGGTAATCCGTACGTTGTCGGTTTCCCCTCGTTGGCTGGCGATGGTTCAGCATTTGGAACGAACATGACCGGTTATGTGATGTTGAAACATGTACAGATAGATTATACTGGAGATTATATCTCGGAATATAAAGGCTCTACTCCTGCCATTCAGTTCCGTTACGCTGATGTTTTGTTGAATTATGCGGAAGCGCTGGCCGAGAAGAACGGGGCGGCTAATGCGGGCAAGATTATAGAGATATTGCATCCTTTGCGCGAGCGTGCCGGTATGCCGGATATTGATTTCGACCGTGAATATAATACTTCTGCGGAGTATCCGTTTAGAAATCTGGATAAATATATCCAAGCTGTACGCCGCGAACGCCGGGTGGAAAAAGCATTGGAAGGTCGTCGGGTATTTGATATCATGCGCTGGGCCGCTGCCGAGGAGTTGATTATAGGTAACCGCGCACATGGTGCTTTGTTTATAGGCAGTAACTTGCCGGAACAATACGGGCCAGAGTTGAAATATGACCAGGCATCTGGAAATAATATGTTTTTGACAGGCAGCCCTGATGATGCTGAACGTTACATATTACCGGTGCCTCCTTCTACAATGCCGAATGGATGGCAGTTTAAACCGAACCGGGATTATTTGTTGCCTATCCAGGAGCGTATGATTAATGTAATGGATGGCATGTGGGAACAGAATCCCGGTTGGTAAGGAAGTGATGAATGAATCCAAAGTTATATAAAAATGAATAGAATAACCAGTAGTGTATTGTATTCTTTGACGGGAGCAGCGATGTTGTCATCGCTGCCTTCCTGCAAGGTAAAGAAAGAGAGCGACGGGAATGAGAAAAAAAGCATGAATATTGTGTATATCATGTGTGATGACCATTCTTTTCAGACTATCAGTGCATATGACCAACGTTATATGCAGACACCCAATATTGACCGGATAGCCAATGAAGGGGTCCGTTTCACAAATAGTTTTGTGGCAAACTCCCTGAGTGGTCCCAGCCGTGCCTGTATGCTGACCGGTAAACATAGTCATGCCAATGGATTTACGGATAATACCACCACATTTGACGGTAACCAGCAGACTTTCCCGAAACTGCTTCAGGCTAATGGCTATCAGACTGCTATGATCGGTAAATGGCATCTGGTATCTGAACCTACCGGATTTAATTATTGGGACATCCTGATAGGACAAGGGGATTATTATAATCCGAAATTTATTAAAAATGGCGAACGGGTACAAAGGGAAGGCTATGCTACCAATATTGTGACAGATTTGGCAATAAATTGGATGGACAGCATCCGGGACAAGAGTAAACCATTCTGTCTTTTTATTCATCATAAGGCGCCTCATCGTACCTGGATGCCTGATCTTTGTGACCTTGACTTGTATGATGATGTAACTTATCCGATGCCAGAGAACTTCTATGATAAATATGAAGGCAGAATTCCTGCATCCAAGCAGGAAATGAGCATTATAAAGGATATGGATTTGGTGTATGATCTGAAGATGGCGGACAAAGAGAATGAGATCCATACCACAACGGGACTGGAAGAAGCGGGCAGAAATATGTATAATGCTCTGAATCCGGAACAGAAGGCTGTTTGGGACAAGCATTATGATCCTATCATTGCCAAATTCAAACAGGATAAGTTAACGGGTAAGGCTTTGGCTGAGTGGAAATATCAGCAATATATGCATGATTATATGCGGGTTATCCATTCCATAGACCGTAATGTGGGGCGTGTTTTGAAGTATTTGGAAGAGAACGGATTGATGGAAAATACGATGATTGTCTATACTTCCGACCAGGGATTCTATATGGGAGAACATGGTTGGTTTGACAAGCGTTTCATGTACGAAGAGTCTTTCCGTACCCCCTTGCTGGTCCGTTTGCCGGGAGGAAAGAAAGGTGATGTTGATGAGATGGTGCAAAATATTGATTATGGTCCTACTATATTGGACCTTGCAGGGGTGGAGGTACCGGCAGATATGCATGGAGTTTCTTTCTTGCCTTTGCTGAAGGGGGAGAAAGTGCCTGACTGGCGTAAATCATTGTATTATCATTTTTATGAATACCCGGCTGAACATGCTGTCCGCCGCCATTATGGTGTACGTACAGAACGTTATAAATTGATGCATTTTTATAATGACATAGACTGTTGGGAACTATATGATTTACAGGAAGATCCTATGGAGATGCATAATATCTACGGACAACCTGGAACGGAAGAGTTGGTTAAAGAATTGAAGACGGAATTATTACGTCTCCAAGTTCAGTATGATGACCCTATTCGTAACATTTACAAGGATTGACAACCTAATCTGACCTAAATTTAACATAGCATGAAGTATTCCCGGTCTTTCTGTTTTCAAGAAGGTCGGGAATCTTTTTTTCTATAATCGGACGGACTCATTCCCATTGCATTTTTGAATACAGTGCTGAAATTGCGTGAATGCTTGAATCCTGACTGTTCTGCTACTTCGCTTATGGACAGTGTGGTGGCATCTAGTAATTTACGGGCATATTCCAAACGGCATTTTATGATGTATTCACTGATGCCTATATCCATCATTCCTTTAGTCTTGTTGTAGAGTGACGCACGGCTCATTCCCATTTGCTTTGCTATGAAATTGACATCCATATCCACATTGCTGATATTTTCATTGACAATGCGGCTGAATTGAAGCATCAGCTGCTCATTGATGTGATTCAGATTTTCTTGTTTGGGTATAGGGATATCTATGGTGGCATAGTGCTTTTTCACGATGTTGTGATTATGCATGATATTCTGTATCTGGATAGAAAGTAAATCCATGTCAAACGGTTTGGTTATATAGGCTTCTGCTCCTGTTTTGTATCCTTCTTCTATACTGGCGTCATCGACACAGGAAGTAAGCAGTATCACAGGCATATAGTTTAAGTCTGGTTTTTGTTTGATATAGCGGCATAGTTCAAATCCGTTCATGCGGGGCATTTTGACATCACTTAATACAATTTGGGGGCGTTGTGACGTAAGGATAGGAAGAGCTTCCATGCCATCATGAGCTTCATACACTTCTTCAAACAGAACTTGTAGGTTGCAAATCAGGTAATTACATAAGTCGCGATCATCTTCCACTATTAGAATAGAATGAAATTTCTCTATGCTGTCTTGTTGAGGTTGTTTGTAATCGATGTCGGCTGATAGATGCAATGCATCATTCAAATAGGTTTGAGGTGTAGATTGAATGTCGGCGGCTTCCTGTCTATACGGTAATGTGAAAAAGAAAGTCGCTCCTTTGGTTTCATTATTTTGGGCTCCGATGATGCCTCCGTGCATTTCTACCAGTTGTTTGGCGTATGACAAGCCGATTCCGTTACCTTGAAAGCTATGTTTACCCTGATAGAAGCGAGTGAATAAATTGGCTATATCTTCTTCTTGAAGACCTATTCCCTCATCTTTTATAGTTACCCGTACACGGCTTCCATTACCTTCGAGGTAAGTGGAAACAGTGACAGTAGAATTTTCTTCGCTGAATTTATAGGCATTTGTCAATAGGTTGTTAACGACGATTTCACATTGACTGCGGTCAAAATACATAGTTTCTATGGTAGTGTCAGGAGTAAATGCCAATGAGATATTACGTAACGAAAGTTCATCCTTGAAATCATTTAGGATACTTTGCAACCATTCGTTGAAGGGCGTGGAAGACATGCGCAGGATATTTTTCTCTACTTCCATCTTGCGCATATTCAGAATCATGTCAATGATGTTTTTCATTTGTCGTGCTTGCTTGAACGCACCATATAGTTTGCCACGGAGTTCATAGGGGATTTGTTTGCTGTTTGTAAGTTGTTTCAACGGTGTATAAATTAAGGTTAAAGGGGTACGCAGTTCATGGTTGATATTGATCAAAGCTTTCACTTTTTCCTTGTAGATGGTACGTTCCTGTTCCTTGTATTTCCGTTTCAGTTGACGGTCGTGAGCTTTTATGATATAGATAATGAAAAGAATGATGATGACCGCACATAATAGGATGAACCAGGATTGTTGCCACCACGGAGGAAGGACAGTGAATTTCAGCAAAGTGAATTCAGGACTCCAGCTACCATCGTTCTGTGTACATTGAACCGTTATTTTATAGTCGCCCGGAGAAATGGTATGTAAAACAAGATGGGGACGGGATGTTTCTGTGTATTCTGTGTTCAGCCCTTTTATGCGGAACCGGTAGATGCGCTTGTGAAATACATTTCCCCCTTCCAGTTGTGTATGTATTTTTAGGGAGGAGAAATTATAAGGAATTTCCATAGTTGATCGGGGGATGAAGTGAACTGTTGTGCCGTTCAATGCTATTTCTTGCAACTTAAGTGTGATGGGAGGTGGAGCCGAAGCTGGTTTTAAAGCTTTGTTGATTCGTACCAATCCCTCGGAGCCACCCATGTATATGTTGCCGTCACTTGCCACCAATGCAGGTTTGGCTAAAAAGTCGTTAGGTAATATGCCGTCCATCTCATTGTAGATGACAAAATGATTTTTATGTGGATTATAAGCGTATATGATTCCCAATGACCCCATCCATACGATGCCTTCATGGTCAATGACTAAAGAAGTGATTACGTCATTTCCATCGGGTAGCTTTAATGGCTCTTTACGGTTTGAGGGCAGGTGAATTCTGGTGACTCCATTAGGTTCGGCTATCCATAGAGTCCCTAAAGAATCAATGCTTGCAGCTAATATCTGGTTATTTCTCTCATAAGCTATGGTTTCGTATTCGTTTTTCTCTTTGTTGTATTGGAATACATTGTTTCGGTCATGAAAAAATGGATAAGTACGGTATTTTCCAATATAGATCCAAGAATATTGTAATTGTTTGTTCTTGAAGTGGATGGGAATAAGTTGTTGGCTTCCGGGAATATATCGGTAAAAAGCATTACCGTATAGTTCTATTTCGTTCCGATCATTAACTCGTATATTGGTGGGTGCACTGGAGCTTGCCAGCTTTGCTTCTGCATCTTTGTCCGGAAGAGAGAAGTGCTGGTAGTTTCCTGTCTTTTTATTGAAGCGGAAGATTCCTTTTGAAAAACTGGATGCTAGCAGTTCGGTTTCGGATAAAGGGCAAATGGATACTATTTTTTCTCCCAATGTTTGCGGATAGTGGGTAAAACGTTCCGTTTGCGGGTCAAAGCAGTTGATACCGCCTCCGTCCGTACCAATCCAGATCCGTCCGTCTTTATCTTCCCATAGGCATAAGGGGCATTTGTCGGACAAGCCTGAGGCTGGGTTTTGTGCAGCTTTGGTATAGGTAGTGATAAAACCTTTTTCTGCTCCTAGTACGCCTTCCCGCACCATACCTATCCACATGTGGTTGTTGCTGTGACATAGGCATGTGACTGAATTGGCAGGGAATTGCCGGTTTTCTTTGTTTGATAAGATTTGGATATCATGAGTGTCCGGATAGATTATATTCACTCCGCCGCCATCTGTTGCCAGCCAAATGGCTTTATCCCACTCTGTTATATCAAGAACGATATCGTTGCTCAAGTTTGAATTACGGGTATTATAGGAGGTCAGCAGTTGTCCATCCTGATTATAACATTTTACTCCTTGCCCGTAGAAGGAGACCCAGTAACGTCCGGAGGAATCCTTATATAGATCGTATGCATTGGATGATTCACCGAATGGAGAATCAGTTATTTCTCCTGTATGTTTATTTAATAGCTTTATTTCCCATGCATTGTTTATTATCAGGTAATGAGTGGAGTCGAAAGGCTCCATCTTGATAATATGGATTCCTGTTGTTTTTAAAGGGATTGCTTTGGAATGTTTTAATTCTTTTTCATATACAAGCAATGTGTCGGTTACAGGTATCAGCAGCTTGCTTCCTTCAGTTGTTATAATGGAAGCTTTTACCGGCTGATTATGTCGCAGAAAAATTTGCAGGGAATCTTTCTCATATTCATAATAACTGATTCCTTGTGAGGTGATCGCCCATATCCGTTCTTCATTATCTCCGAAAATATCGTTGATGTAATGGCTGTTTTTACGTAATAAATACGGTAGATTATATTTCTTGATTTTTTCTCCATTGAAACGATATATTCCTTGAGTGGTTCCGACCCATAATGAACCGTTTTTGTCATCGTATAGGGATATAATAGAGGTTGGAAGTCCTTCTTTAATAGAAAGTTGTTTAAAATGATAATAAGGACGGTTGATGGAATAAGTCTTTATGATAAAACAACATAGAACCAGGATTA
>UMJC01047762.1_pt1 | contig 17721 bp, 10 predicted proteins | sample 1965941 | NCBI WGS metagenome assembly UMJC01 (sample SAMEA4836141, study PRJEB28245) | human gut metagenome | biome: gut microbiome; material: fecal sample | place: Denmark | collected 2008 | reverse complement strand
CGGTTAATCCGGAAGCTGCTTCTATTTTCATTTCATGCTATCTAATTTAGACAAATATCTTTCGCATATGAATAAGAGATTATTTCTCCCTGCTTAGTAGCAATATAACCTTTTTCTTTATGTGAATAGTTTGATATATCAACTGAACCAAAATCCTTAAATTTCAAATAAATGCGTTCAAGCACATTCTTTTCCTCATCGGATAAAACATCCTTTGGCATATCACACTCAGGAATCACCTGATGCTTTTCATATCCATTATCATAAGCCACCTCAATATGAGCCAAATGGTCTGCTGCCATCCTTCCAAAAAGCATATCAAAATTTTCAGGAACCGGGCCATATGGTAAATGCGCATACCTTAAGCCTGATATTGAAATACCATTTTCCTTATAAAAAATCATGTCTGAATAATTTAACAGCTTCATCAACTTTGTCTTTAACAGCTCTGTGCTTTTATTTGCAAAAAATAAAACCATTGCACACAATTTTTCATAATCAAAAGCTTTAAATCCATTTTCCTCACATGGAGTTTCGGAGAAAAAATCATCAAAAAACTTTCTATTTTCTCTGTATTCCAAATTCTGCTCAAGTTTTTCTACAATATCAAGCAAATTTGTCTTCTGCTTTTCATCAATGTCTATCTCATTTTCTGTAAGATATGACCTCATATTCTCAGGATTTTTCAAAAAAATCAAAAGACTATTATGAGCCCGGTCCTGTAAAGAACCATTCTCGTATCTGCAGATAGTCTTATCTCCCCAGTTCAATAATTTTGAAAAGCCTCTCTGGCTTAGTCCATACTGCTGTCTTATTTCTTTAATTTCTTCCGGAAGAAGAAGCTTATGCCTCCTACGATATTCATTGTATGCATTAATAAGAGTAGCATTATCTAATTCCTCAGAAAATAATTCCTCTCCGCACTCAGCACATACAAGCACCTGCGCGTTTACATCTATCATCTCTCCGCATACATTATAAGATTCTTTTTTTGTAACTATTGTAGTCTCAACTTCTTTTTTGCATTCTTCACAATATCTTTTCATTGACTCCACCTCCTATAACCTATGCGAAATCATCCTCATGAAAACCGAGACACTTTAGAATGTCTGTTCCATTTTCCTGCGTGATTTTTAGCTTTATGTAAAACAATCTTCCGGCAATATATTTTTTAAATTCCCATATGTCCCCCGGCTTATCCGGATTAAAGTCCTGCTTTGGTCCCTTATAATAATCCCTCACAACAAGTTCCAGAAGCTCTGCCTTTGCATCAGTGATTGTTAAACCGTGCTGTGCAAGAGACTGCATATTCTTTCTCCTTGGAACAAAATCATATCTGCCTGCTGAAATAAGTGCTTTTGCATTTTCAAGAAATATGGCTATATCCGATATGTTAGCTATATTATTCACTCCCCCACCTCCATATGTATGATATATTATTTGTTCTCATATGTCAAGAAAAATGCGGTCATATGACCGCATTTTATCATTCAATAATTAAAAATATCCTCTGACCACAGCCTTTCGCGCCACAAGCTTCTTAAGCCTCTTATACATCACGACTGCAAGCTCACAATCACCGGCTTCAAGCTTATCAGGTCCATAATTGGCCATAAGCACAAGACTCATGAAATGCTCAAAATCACTCCTTACAAGCTCAGGATAAGCATCCAGCACCGCATCAACAAACTCAGGCCTTGTGGTATCCATACCAGCGGCATCCACACAAGCGCCAGCCTTAGCAGCCAGCCTGCCATCCCTCTCAAGCAGCTCATAAAAGCTTATGAATATGATTCTGACTCTATCGCCCGGTGAAAGCCTCTTATCGAGCGCAAGCGTGCGTCTCTTCACATACCATACGCGCAGTATGACCGCAATTACCACAAGTAATATGCCACACACCGTACCAAGCAAAAGCTTAAGCTGCCTGATGCGCTTCATATCGGCCCCGGTACCCGCTGTATCCTCTCCGTCACGGTCAGCATCCTTGTCCTTTTTGTCCGCAATACTCTCCGTATCCTCTGTGTCAGCCTCAGGCATATCGAGATTGTCAATCGTACCGGCAAAGCCCGGAGTCGTCTCCACAGGAGTCCAGCCGCAGTCAGGCATGTAGATTTCCACCCACGCGTGCGCATTGTCATCCTGAAGCACAGCCATATACGAGCCGTCAGCCTGTCCCGAAAACAGATTGGCAGGAGCCGCATAGCCCACCACGTAGCGCGCCGGTATGCCGCAGGAGCGGAACATCACAACAGCCGCCGAAGCAAAGGCAGTGGAATCCCCCTTCTTTTTTTCAAACATAAAGCGCTCTATGTAATCCTCATCATCAGAAATCTTTGAAGCGGATTTTGAGAACTCACACCTCTCCCATAGAGTCCTCACAACAAAATTCTTCACATCATCAATCTTTTCATATGACAGATCCTGCTTCTGCGTATCGCTCAGATTTCCCTCAAGCTTCTTGTCCCACTCCTTTTTCTTCTTTTTGCAAAGCTTTTCGATGCGCTTTTGGCTCTCAGGCACATCGGTATAGTGGGTATTCACATACGACTCGTATGAAGCCTCCAGCTCATCAAGCATATTCCGGTGATTATACGAGCCAAGCGCACCTGCTGAGTCACCGCCATCGGAACCAGCCGCACCACTGCCTGAGCCTGCTGTGTCACCGCCATCGGAAGCAGAAGCATCCACATCCATCCACTTCTTCATCGTATCCATGTATGTGCTGTTCTCAAAGTACTCATACCGGTCATCCTGTGCAGTCTGACCCTGCACCGAGCAGTCACCGCCCAAAATATTATAGTAATCATTCAGGTAAGCCTGATAAGGCACATAGGTGTATGCAGTATTCGCATTGAGCCTCTCGACTGAGATTGTGCGTGAAGACACAGCTTCCTCACCTTCCTCAGCATCAGAGCCATCCCCATCGCCTGCACCATCTAAAGCTGCACCGTCCATACGGCTCTGCACATACATCATCCGAAGAAATGGCATATTCTGGATATAAAGGAGCGAATCACCATCCGTCTTCCAGTTTAGCGCCGCATCTGTCAGGCTGTCTGCATCGCCCATGCTCCACCTGTTTGGCGTATAGTCTGCACCCACATAGCCCTTTAAATAAAGAATCTCTGTAGGCTTCTCACTGACAGTCACCTTAAGCGACTCCACCTCATCATAAGCGGTACCGTCCACATCGCCAAGCTCACCGTCAGACACGCCGCCTCCAACGCCCTCGAGCGATAGATTGAGCCTGCCGCCTGACACCTGCGGCAAAAACCTGTACAGAAACTGAAGGCCGCTGCTCTTCACAGGAGCAGTCACATCAGACACCACGGAAAGCGGAGCATTTACAGCCGGCCGCACCACGAAAAAAGCTAAAAGCACCACAACAGCACCAAAGCCTGCACAAAAAGCCGCAAGCATATTGGCAACACGTCTGGCTTCCTTCACATTCGTATCAAACACAGCCTCATCGCCCTTGCCCCAGAGCTTTCTTCTCACGCGCACAGACGAGCCTGCATATGTACATAAAAAACAAAGGAGCAGCACAAAATAAGCTCCCTTTGAAATCCTTCCACCACTAAGCAGTGAGCATATCACCACAGGAAAAGCCACCAACAAAAACATGGCTCCATCCTGCCTCTTAATAACAGCCTCAGCCATCAACCAGGCAACCACAAAAAACATAAAACAAAAAAAAATGGTCGCCCCTGTTCCGGCATCTGAAATGAGAGTTATGCCACTTTGATAAGTCCGGTTCATCTGACCGGCAATACAATTAAAGGTATATAGTAAGCCCTTCTTAAAAGCTTCCTGCGCAAGCAAAATGCCAAAGCACCACAGCATGATGCTAAAAAGAAGGACTAAAAAGCGATATCTGGCTAAAGCCCTGTATTCAAATATAAATGTAAACCACACACAAATGGCTACCCCTACAGCCGCAAGCACCGGGTAATTTACAGACACTGAAAACGCATACAAAAAAATCCTAAAAAGCGCCATCACTGAAAAAAAGCACATGACCGTCATAGGCCATAGAGCATGTGTCCCCTTATTTCCCGGCTTCGTGAGCAGTGTGGCTCCTACAAGCTCTAAATCTCCCATCCTGCAAGCTCCTCATCCACCTTGTCATAGTCAATATGCTTCACGCGCACACCGTTGTGATAAAAGCTGCCATCCATGCCAAGCCGCATCGTATTGCTGTCAGCCGTAATCTCCCTGTTCTCATAGAGCGCCTCCACATCCACAGGCTCCTCATATATGCCCGACTCACAAAGCTGCTCGAGCATGGAGTATGTATCAGACTCACTCGCCACAAACCGGCTCATGATGCGCTTCTCCTTATCATCCCACCAGATGATATTATGCTTCATAGAGGCTGCTGCCATAGACCACGACACAGAGCCAAGTATCTCAAGAAAAGTATCCATCACACTGACACGTTCATCGCCGGTGCCTTTATATGACATATCGGCAAAGATAAATGCAGTCTCATTCATCGGCAGGCTGTACTCCTTAACCATGAAATCATCAGTCTTTGCGGAAAGCTTCCAGTGAAAGCTGTGGAGCAAATCCCCTCTCCTGTACTGTCTGATATCAAACACCTCAGACGAATCCTCACCATGGCGCAGCTTTGAAAAAAGCTCACCGTCCACCGACTCCGAAAGCCCAAGCACACGCGCCATATCAAGCATATGAATCCTCGGCAGCACAAATACTGACGAGCTATGCTCCGAAACGCTGCACTCGCGTGTAAAGAGGCTCAGGTAATCCTTCACTGCGACCTTTCCTATATTGAAATACAGCTTGCCACAGTAACCGGTACGCAGGTAAAAGCAAAGCGAAGAGCCTGAGCCCGGCGTAACAAAGGCATCGCGCGTATAGGCACTCTCCCTGCTTGAAATCCTGCTGTGACACAAAAGCGTGACAGGTACAGTGCTCATCGGAAGCACAGAAGCATTTGAGACATGCACATCCACCTCAAACTTCTCTCCCTTTGGCACATATCTGTCCGGCACCACTAAAGACGCACTCAGATTACGCTCCAGATATACGGAAAGTATAAACAGACACGGCACAAGCAAAAGCTCAAATGAAAGCAGTGTGCGCGCTATATCATTGTTCCAGAACAGTGCAACTGCGAGTGTACATATAATTAAAGCTATGTAAGAAACCTTTTTCTTCATCAATACCTCCGAAAATCAGACAGGCTATCTGCCTTCTGTCTGCGGTTTGGGCTGCTTCACCGACGCTAAAATCTCAGCAAGAATATCCTGCGCAGACTCATTGTACATCCTGCCCTGCGCACTCAGCACAATCCTGTGACGCGCCACATTGATAAACACAGAAGCCACATCACGCGGCAGCACATACTCGCGCCCCTCAACATATGCAGCCGCCTTGCTCATCCTGGCAAGTGCAAGCGCACCACGCGGACTGACTCCAAGCTCTATCCTGTCATTGTTTCTCGTGGCCTCCACCAGGCTCACAATATACTCATAAACTGTCCTGTGGACAAATACACCCTCCACTTCCTTTTGTATCGCAACGAGCTCATCGGTGTGAATGGACGGCATGATATCCTCCATAGGATTGCCATGGTCACGGCTCATCAGAATATCAAGCTCATCCGCCCTGTTTGGGTATCCCATGCTGATGCTTATCATAAAACGGTCAAGCTGCGACTCCGGCAGCATCTGTGTACCTGCAGAGCCAATAGGGTTCTCAGTAGCGATAACGTGAAACGGTCTTGGCACCGGATGAGTCACACCATCCACCGTCACCGTGCGCTCCTCCATCACCTCAAGAAGCGCGGACTGTGTCTTTGGCGATGTACGGTTTATCTCATCGGCCAGAAACAGATTGCACATGACAGCGCCCTCCTCATAGTCAAACCTGCCAAGCTCCTTCCTGTAGATGGAAAAGCCTGTGATATCTGTAGGCAGTACATCAGGTGTAAACTGCACACGGCTCTGCTTCATATCCAAAACCCTCGCAAACGCAAGCGCCATGCTCGTCTTGCCCACGCCCGGAATATCCTCAATCAGTATATGCCCGTTTGCAAGAATAGCCTCCATGATGGCAAGCACACAGTCATCTTTTCCAATAATCACCTGTTTCACAGATTGTATAGCCTGAGCGGCCTTCTCATAACCCTTCATATATTACTCGTTCCTCTCTCTTCTTCTGCGCCTTACAATTATAATAAAAATCACAGTCTCCAGTGTACCTGCCACAGCAAGTGCCACAAGCATCCACGGCCACACATCCACTATTCGCTTCGTGAGTGCGCCCGACTGCATCTGATTCTTTGTCTCACTCTTCTTCTCGCCTGTGTACTCAGTACGCTCACCGCGCACCAGAAGACGGTGCGAATTAATCGCATACGGTGTACAGGTGACAAGTGTACAGTAATCCTTCCCCTCCACTATATCAAGGTCTCCCGACTCGTTAGGCTCGACTACCTTAATCTGATCCACCTTGTACGCAAGAATCTCATCGAGCACATGCAGGTAAAACTCATCGCCCATCTCAAGCTTATCAAGATTCGTAAAAAGCACCGCGCTCGGAAGACCTCTGTGGCCTGTCAGAACGCAGTGAGTACTCTCGCCGCCGAGCGGATAGCTGGACTGCTCCATATGACCAACACCCTTTGCGAGTACATCATCACTCGTGCCGCTATATATAGGCAGATTCACATCAATCTTTGGAATAGTGATATAGCCAAGTGACTCCCCGACATCCACGAGGTCTGCATAGCTTACCGCACTGCTCTCACTCTCTGTGCTCTCAGCCGACACCACAGTACTCAGCTGGTTATTGTACTTGGTCGCAGCCTCCTTTAAGGCATCCACCTTTTCCTCGTCCAGCTGCTTCACCTCACTGTCGTAGCTTGTGATAGCAGAGCTAGCATTCTTTTCATTTATACGGTTACTGATATATGGATAGAGCGCAATCGACATTCCGGTGAAAAAAAGGATGGCGCAAAAGATCATTCGCAATTTCTTCATAGCTTTTATTCCTATAGCTTTTTCCTATACCTAAGGCTTCTGATAGCACTTATTCAAATCCACAACAGCATAAGCTGCATAGCTGTCTGATTGCAAGTTTGAATAAATGTTAGCTTATCGTTTCAAAAATGTAAAATAGAATGGTAACCTCCGCACACGCAGACATGTAAGTCTGTATGTACGAAGGTTATTCATCCCTTTGCTCTGTAGGAGCACTTTATTCGGTTAAATCTTATCTAAACTTTCTATGGCTATTGCCATTGGTTAGGCTCTCTTTCTTCCTCTGAGCATGATGTATACTGCAGCGAGCATACCACCGATACCAATGATAAGGAACATTGCAGTTCCGATGTCACCGGTTTTTGGAAGGGTGAAGCCTTTGCGGTTGATGATGGTTTCGGTCATTGTACCGTCTGTAGTTGTATCATTCTCCTCCACAACAGTTACTTGTCCTGTAGCACCCTCTCCTGCAGCAAATGTTGATTTGCTCTCTGAATGTTTTACCAATGTCTTATTTCCATCCGAGTCTACAGTCCAGTCATCAGTCTTTGTCCATGTTGTTGTATAAGCAATATTTAGCTTAACTGTAACCGGTGATTTTAATAAGTTGTATCCTTCTGCAGTCTTTGTCTCTACAAGATAATAATCTCCATTTGCATAACCTGTTTTAGCAGATGTATCAATTGTTCCATCACTGCCTGTTGTTAATGTCTCTACTTTCTTCCATGTACCTCTTGTGAAGCCAAATTTAGCAGCATCCTCATCACTTAACGCTCCCTGTGTACCATTAGGAACCTTCTTGTATAAATCAAATATAACTCCACTTAATGGTGAACCATCTGCACTGTTTGCTTTTTTGTTAATTTTTAGCTTAAATGTATAAACAACAGTACTATCTTCAATTTTATCTTTTCCAACAGTATCACTTGGTTTATTTGGATTTGAGCCATCATCAGTCTCTGGTAATATCTTATTTGAATACTCTAATGTTGCTGTATTAGGATTACCTTCTGTAGTCTTTACAGCTGTATCAAGTAACTTAGCATTATATGTTATTACAATCTGCTGTCCTGCATAATCACCCATCGCTGTCGGCACAAAGCTTATTGTAAATCCCTTTGTATCATCATTTTTTGTTAAAGTATATACACTATTGTCTGTATTAGTAATCTCTGCATCGTTACATTTTACACTAAAATCTGAATCTGTCATATCCTCAAGTCCAGTTGGTTTATCAGTAAGTGAAAAATCTTTTAACTGTGTGATATTATTTGGAACATTAATTGTAATCTTGTATGGTACAAAGTCTCCTACATTGTAATCAGACTCATGCTCCCAATTTCCTGTTGTTCTATCCTGAACCTCTTTTTTCATGTCAGGCTTTTCGTTGTTTGCATCTATAGTTACATTAGATTCTGTTTTACCATTATAAGTTATTTGTTTATCTCTTCCTACTGAAAACTCATATGTCTTAGCTCCATCTAAAATATATCCCGGAAGCTTACTGTCAATATCAGTCTCTATAAATCTATAGCTTCCCTGTGAAAGACCTGAAACTGTTATTACACCATTATCATCTGTTGTCAGGTTTAATTCTGTTCCATTCTCTTCACTAATTGTAACATTTGTCCATACACCATCAATGCTTTTCTGTAATACAAAGGTTACGCCCTTAAGTAGGTCTGTATTATTGCCTTTTTTAACTAATTTCACTGAACCATATGCTGTAGAGTTCTTTGGATATACATTTACATCATATAACCAGTTGTCACCATTCTTTGTTGTCATTGGAACTGATACGATGAATGGTTTAATAGGCTCTGTTACCTTGTCTGGTTGAGTTGTCTCTACTACAACATAAAAACCTAATTCAAGACTATCAAATTTTGCTACACCATTATTATCTGTTTTCTTCTCGACGCTGGTTTTTTTAACTGTAACATCAGATTTAATACTCCATTTCTTTGTTGTCGCATTCTGCTCAACATAACTATCAACATTTGGTAATTCTAATGGATTGGTGCTGTAATATTCTGTTAAATCATCAACATTTGCAATCTGATAAATAGTGAAGCCAGCACCGGCTAATGGTTTTGCACCCGACGATGGTACCTGGCTTGCATCAGTAGTCTCACCTGTACCGTCTGGCAACAGTGTCGTGTTTCCATTATACTCATACTTGTGAATTGTGATACTACCGGTTTTTTTAGTATCAATTGTCGCAGTTGTTTTTTGTGGTGTGTCTACTTTACTTTCTGCCCAAGCTGGTGTGCCGAATGATGTCAGCACCATGGCTGCGCCTAGGAGACCAGCCAACATTTTTTTAAATTTTTTCATGCTTTTTTCCTCTCTTATTTCTTTTTCATTGTTGTTGTGTTACGTGCGACCGGCAGGTGTTACTTGCCAATCGCGTTTCTTCTTTGTCTCTTAAGTCTGGAGTATTGTACCTCCTTTCTAAGATTAATCAAGAAAAATATCAAGCAGCATAGCGTTGCGAGCGCCATTCCGCATAATATTAATAACATTGCTCCATAACCACCGGTTTTTGGTAGAAGGAACTTCATACGGTTGCTGATTTGAAGCTCTATCGTATTATTATCTGTGGTGAAGTCATATGGCTGTCCATCCACTGTTGTTCCATCTGCTTTATTCCTATTTATTTTAATGGTTATTGGATCCTTTAATAAATTGTAGCCTTTTACGGTTTTTGTCTCTGTCAGACGATAGGTTCCATCTTCCAGATCCTTGAATTCTGCAATTCCTAAAGTAGAACCACTGTCACTTGTTGTTACAAATTGGGGGTCGAAACTATTATCAACTACAAGCGTTTTTGTCGATGTATCTTCCTTCATCTTTTCCAGTTTAAACTCTACACCACCCAGTAGTTTCTTAGTTGATGCATCCTGTTTTGTGATCTTAATATTTGTCTTAGGACTGTAAGTATTTGTTATTGTAAAGGATTCCGTAGTCCCTGTGGAAATCTTTGAACAATCTACATTATCACTGTAAGTTACTTTGTACTTATCATTCAGATATCCGCCACTTTCAATCTCTGTCTCACTTTCATCGTCTCCTGATACCTCTACAACTCGATAGATATATGGAACCTTTGGATTTGCTTTATAATCCACATATTGATTCAGATCGTTAAATGAATAACTCCACTTTCCGTCATAATCTGGAAAAAGTGTTATTGTTTTATTCTTTCCATCGTATTCAACTGTTTCCCAGCTTTTACCATCATTGCTACTTCTCTGAAGCCGGATCTTAATTGAATCTGGAAGTGTAATATTATTTGTATTTTTCCACTCTTTTGTAAGATTAAGATTGATTGTAGGTTTTAACGTATTCTTGAAAGTAATAATTGTAGCATCCGATGATGTCTCTGGATTTTTTATTCCTGTCCCTGTCATATCACTGGAAGCAATCACCTTACCGGCAACAACTTTCGTAACCGGATCATATCCTGCATCAAATGAATTATTATTATTCACAATTACACTTTCCAGTGTGGAACCATCTTTACTTTCATTCTCACTGATTCTATAGTCTGTTCCTGCCGGAATTCCGTTAATAGTCACCGAGCCTCCAGCTTTAATTGTATATTCCTTTACAATCTTCTGAGGTTCCAGTGAAAGACCTGCAACATTGCTGAACTCTACACGGAATGTATACGTACCATTCAATTCACCTGATCCTTCTGCAGCTTTTTTCCAAATCTCTATTTTTCCGGTTTTTACTTTATTGACAAATGTTGCTTTCAGCTTTGTCATTGTCGTCTGATTGTTAGGATCTGCATATGATCTAAATACAATTGTATTTTCATTTACTGTATTACCATCTTGATTCTTCGCATATCCGGTAGTAGTATATCCGCTGTTAGATATTTCTACACCATTATTTTGACCAGACATATGTTTTTCTTTACGACCATCTCGAATTGTATTGCTTTTAACATTTTGGACTGATGGTAGATTAGGATCTTCATTTTCCACCGTATTTCCTGTTCCCATTGTTGACACAGCCTGTCCATTTTCATAAAGTGTCCATGTCGTATCAAATACCGATGAATTCACATCTTCCGATACAGCAATGTAGCTTCCTCGTCTAAACTGATCACTAAATGTCGCTGTCTCTCCATCTGCCAAAGCGAACTTTCCGTCACTGTCGATTCTGTACAGTTTTGATGAGCCATCATTTTTAGATAATGTATACTGTGCTCCTTTCGGATATTTCAACGTTCCACTTGTCGCAGAACCATAATCCGGAATATCCTCTTGTTGTGTTACAAATCCAGTTTTGGTTGCTGCTACAACGGAAGGAATGAATTTGAAATCATCCAAGTAAATATCTCTCGCGAAATTATAATTAAATTTAATATATTTTATCTTGGAATAATCAAATTTCTTATCTCCCTGTAGTTTACTCAGATCAACCTGAATCGTATTCCATTTTTTCTGTACAAGACTACTGTTTCCGTAAGTCTTTCCTGAAAGATAACCATTTATTTTATTTCCAGAATCATCTTCCAGTTCCAGATAGGTACTTGCAAGTCCCGGAATGTCCGGATAATCATAGTACATCTTGAATTGCAAGAATGCATTTGTATCAGATGCATTAAATGTTTTTCCTGTTGCCGGTTGTATGATTCCAACTCTTTTGTCAACGTATGTCCCTTCCGCATCATCATGTTTTGCCTTCCAGTGAACCACCTTCGATTGACCATCCTTGCTGTCTACAAATTCAAATGTATTCTGTGGAGATGCACTTAATAACTTTTCTGGTGAAAAACTATCATTATAAGTTATAGGCTGTTTTGCATTGGAAGATTCTGCTTCTTTTGCTCCATAATGTGTTGCCTGATTTTGAATCGTGAATGGGAATACGGAAGCACCTTCAAACAATGATGTCGGGAATAACTCTGTATTCACACCTGTTGTATCAACTTTCTTTTCCACAGCGAATTCATTTTCATCCGGGAAGTTGAAGGATACTTTCATGTTTGATTCCCACATACCACGTTCCATATAAAACATAGTTAATGTATGTTCATCCGAATTCGAACCTTTAATTTTAAAACTGCTCGGAGTTTTATTACCTTCTATTGAAGATTCATTCAGACTTTTCTTCGTCCTGCTAACTGTTGCTTTTTTATTTGTATCTGTTCCACTAAAATCAATCTGACCTGTTACTCTTCCATGTGCTCCACCGACATCCAGTGCAAGATTTCCATCTACATATACCCAAACATCATCATCACCGGAGAAGTTAAATTTGATTGGATATTCATTTCCATCTGTTCCAACTACTTTTCCATCTTCTGTCAGGCGGAATTTAAATTCTAACTTCGTACCAAATCCATAATTGTAATTGCTGGCACTGCATGCCTTTGTTTTTTCATTAAATGGGAAGAAACCGTAAGTATCATCAGTCTTACTGGAACTATTTACATTTTTTGACCAATCCTGTTTACCTACATCCTTCAAATAATAACTTCCTTTGTCAGTACGCATTGCCAATGTTGTATCTGCACTGTCAAAATACCAGTATTCAACACCATCGTTGCTTTTATTTCCATCACCATCTAGTTTTTGTTTTGTAAATGGAAAGGATACATTCTTGTATACTTTTGCAAGAGCTGTGCGTTTGCTATTATTTCCTGTAAGGAATTCTTCATTAAAATGTGGTTCTAATACTTCGTTATTTGAAGTCATTAGATTGTTTTCATCACTTAATGCATTTGCTACCAATCCTTGTGCTGCTGCATCATAATATGTACTTTTTCCATCCGCACTCAATGTTGAGTTGTTCGTAGACATAAAACCACTTTGATTATCTTTATTATATCCATAAAGATCTAATGTTTCGGCGATTGCAGAAAAAGGATTACCCCACTTGTTGCCATTACTATCTGTATAATCTGGCTGAAAATGACCTGTATAAATCGGTATACTTACCTTTTTATTTTTATAGTAATCACTTAGTGCTTGGTCAAACTGACGGAAGGTAACATAACTTCTTTGTGAACCAGCCGCCGGATTATTTTGATCATAATCATCTCTGTTTTTTCCGTTCAATTCATAATCTGTATAATAATCATAAAATGTTGAATTTACATATAAAGTGCTCGCATTTCTTGTAAAGGTGCCTTTATTAATGTCTACAACATCTTTACTACTATGTTGTTCTGCTTCTTTTTCAGGATCTCTTACAGTATAAGCCTCATCCCAATATCCACCACGATTTCCACCTTTGTAAATAACATCATCACTTGAATCACCGTAATAACATGGATTCATCAAATTACCTGGAATAGTTACCAGATCTGTTGCGTCACCATATTGCGATGGATTCTCATCCTGGACATTATAAGCTGCAAATCTTACCTTATCATATCCATCCGGAAGATCAACCTTATATACATCTGGATAGCCTTCTTTATTATCTAATTCCATTTCCCCAGTTTTTGTATTCGTTCCGTTTGTGGCATAATAATAAACCTTCGCCGTATTATCTTTATCTGGATATGGAATTCCTTTTCCACCATTTTTCACATCATTTGTACCTTCATAGGACAGTTTTGATAATGTTGCATCATAATATACTGTATATGTACCACTAGGGTTATTTCTATATATACTTAACCCAGCATTTCCTTCACTATCTATAGTAACCAAACTCAGGTTTCCATTTGGATAAAATCTATATGTAGTATCACCTTTTTCCACTTCTATAATAGTGTCTGATGATAATGTTTTTCCATTGAGGTCATAGCTTAGGATTGTATTATCTTCTACAATAACATTTTCATAAATACCATTCCCTATTTTCACTTTTATACTATCTTTTTCGTCAATAGGGAAATCAGTTTGTTTAAAATATAGCTTTTTAATTGTCGGTTCAGATGAATTTTTCTTATCTTTACTCCATACAGATTTTATTATTCCATCAGAATCCGTTCTAACTCCATAGTATAGTATACTTCCATTATTAATAGCATCTTCAATTTTTGTAGACGCAAGAAGCTCAGTATTATCATTTGTAATAAACTTGACATACTGATATGGATATACACCATTTTCAGGTATTGTCACCTTATTATCTGTCATGACTATAGCTTTATCTGTATCAAAATTAGAACCATCTGTACTAAATAAAGCCTTTATGCCAATGCCAGAGCCGGTCATATCTACAACTGATAAAGTCTTGCCTGCATATGATGAAAGCTCTTTTAATGCATAGACTGGCTGCTTATCAATTACATCACTACTTGTTACATTCTTCTGTACAAATACTTTTCCACCAATAGATGACACTTCCATTGTGTATTCAGCTGTTCTATAGTAAGGCTTCTGTTTTATTTTGCCTTCCCAGTCATTTGAATATGTAAAAAAGAGATTCACCGTACCACTCGATGGTAAATTTAAATTTTCAATTTTCCACCTCCATAATTTGGCAGTCGAATCATAATCACCTTCTCTTACCGCATAATTGCTTTGTACTATTCCAAAATATACTTTATCTTGGCCTTCTGTCCAATTACACCAGTGCGATTCGGAATTTAAATCCATTCCCTCAGGATTCAGATAAATATAGCCACTATCTAATGATGTTGTTCCACTATCTGCCTGCTCCTCCGCAAACACACTTCCCCCATAAACTGCTGTTCCCAATATAACAAGCAATGCCATCACAATGCTGACTATTCTTTTGAACATTTTTCTCATCATTCTCATCATCAACTCTCCATGCGATTCTTCTCTTAGACCTTTTTCGATATATATATAATTATATACTTTCGATACATTTCGTAAATATAATTTTTTTTAGATTTGTATCATTATTTTCATATCTTTTCTTCATATGTTAATCTGGTTCTACCTCACCCCCGGATTTTTTGCGCTTTCTATACTCGCTTGGACTCATTCCATAAAACAACTTAAACCGCTGTCCAAAATACGATACATTATCAATGCCTACCTTCTCACAAATCTGGTTAACCTTCATATTGGTGGTCTCAAGCAGTCTCTTTGCCTCATCTATACGCTGGGAGATAATGTAATGACTGACTGTATCCCCTGTCGACTGTTTGAAAATAAGGCTCAAATACCCCGGTGAAAGAAAGACCATATCTGCAAGGCTCTCCAGGTTTATCTTCTCTGACAGATGCGTCTTGATATAGCTCTTGACCAGTGCTACATCCTTTCGGATCTGCTTGTCATCTGTAGCGATATTTTCCCCATAATTACAGATGTTTTCTTCTAAGATATTATATAACTCGTTTAGAGATTCTGCCTCAAAAAGCTTCTCGACCTGTTTCTTACCCAGTCCATAGACACTTCCATGAGCTGCATTGTCCAGCTCAAGCGCAATCTCTGCAAAAACAAACTTCACAAATGTCTCGGAGTCCGATTTATTCTGAAACATCATGTGCTTCAAGTGCCCATACTCTCTTCTGACAAGCTCGATATCCCTCTTTCTGATGTACATAAGCAGCTTGTTTATACACTCCGCTCTCTCAGATTCATCACGTTCGACAAGCTCATCATCATCCTCGTAGTAGATGCCATTGTTGTCAGCAAAAAATCTGTTTTCCATAAGCTTTAGAAGCCTCTGACAGCTGCCGTGTATCTCATAGATATCATTTATACCTGCGCCAACAGCAAGATAGCATTGCTGACCATACACCTCAGTAAGCATATAGTATATGCCCTCAGCCATATAGCTTAACCTGCTGTAATGATTCTCCCGAAGCAGGATGAGCACATAGTTGCCGCCCAGGCTGACAGCCTCTGCCCTTGAAGCAAAGCTCTCATTTATTCTATCAATGACTTTATCGGCATTTTCATTCCAAAATGCACTGTCTACCCACAAAAGCATGATATTACTCACATGTTGGGCAGAGTTTAAATCATTCATTTGTGTGAACCTCATAAGCTCGTCCATATACCACCTGTTTCCTGTTGCAATATATTGCGACAGCAAAAATCCACACATAAAAAATGTCATCTTGTTTTTTTGTTCTTCATTTTTTCTGCTATCATGTATCTCACAAATCATCTGTGCCATGCACGACGCAATCTCTGTCGGTGCAACAGGCTTTAAGATATACAGCTCCACTCCATGCTCTATCGCCATTCGGGCGCTCTCAAAATCACGCTGTCTGCTTACAATCACTATATGTATATGAGGATTGACACCTTTTTCTCTGGCATAGCCTATGATATCTGTCCCGGTCTCTATGCTGTCAAAAATCTCCGTAAGCATGATATCTATTCTGCGCTCACCAAGCAATTGTGCAGCTTTTTGTGGATTTGCCACCTCCATTATCTCGTATATAAAATCAGAGTCTGCGCTCTCGATTATTTCCCTTAACTCCTGTCTGTCCTTATTGTTGCTATCCAGGATTAGTATATTCAACTTCTCCATTTTTGCCCCCTAAACTAAACAAAACACTGTCGATGCAACCTATATATTTAGTACAATTATATAACAACCCAGTACCTTTTTCAACTTGTGAAAGCTATATAACTACTTTGTCAGGCTGTACACCACAGCATAATATCAAATAACAGCCCATGTCTCATTGAGTCATAGGCTGTTATCATTAGTACAGTTATTAAAATATATACTAGCAGCAGAACATCTGCCAGCAAAGGAATGTGGCTAGCAGACTGCAGCACTCGCTGCCCCTGCCACTAGGGCGTCCGTATATGTCTCCCATATCCGAATACCACGAGCCACCATTTTCAATTATCTGCATAAACTGGCGGTACTGCATGTTGTTTGGCTCAAGCGACACCGCTCGCTGTATGTGTTCTATGGCTGTCGCTGTGTTGCCGAGCTTTTGGTTTGCGATAGCACTGTAGTAGTACCACCTTCCGCGTCTCTCAGCAAAAGGTACCTCCTCAAGCACCTTCAGTGCCTCATTGTAGTAGCCGTTGCTGATGAAATTGCCTGCTGCACGCACCTTTGGATTGTCATCCTGTGCACTGCTGCCTGCATTATTGTAGGTATAGCGGCCATAGAAACCGCCAAACGGTCCACCTGCTCCAAATGGATCACCTGCTCCCGGTCCACCACCATATGCTCCACCATAGGAGCTGCCGCCGTATGAGCTGCTACTTCCTGCACTGCCATATCCACCGGCTCCGGCAGCACCGGACTGCTTTTCCTTCATTATCTGGTCATATGCCTGCTGCACCTGCTTAAACTTCTCCTCAGCCTGATCCTTGTTAGGATTGTTGATATTGGCATCAGGATGATATTTTCTGCTTAAGCTCCTGTAGGCCTTTTTTATTTCATCGTCACTTGCACTGCGGCCGACACCGAGCACCTGATATGGATCTATCATTTATGTTTCTTCCTTTTCTTCATCTGAATATACTCATACTTGCTCCACACACCGGAGTATAGAACATTTCTGATTATATCCGCATGTAAGAGAATTGGCAACCTCTCAAATATTTTTGCTGCCTCTGAAAGCATAGATGTCATCATAAGCCGACAGGATTTGTCAAATTTTTCCTGATCATTATTGCAGCAATGCATGAGCTGTATAAGTGGATTATATGATTTCTTTTTCACATCATCCCCAATATCCTCATACGCATCCATTATATAAATAAATTTACCCATATAGCAGCCAAATTCCTTCAGATCCTTCTGCCACTCATCCTGCTTCCACGCAAAAAGTATGCCGAGCATCTCT
>UMJC01033471.1_pt1 | contig 18980 bp, 16 predicted proteins | sample 1965941 | NCBI WGS metagenome assembly UMJC01 (sample SAMEA4836141, study PRJEB28245) | human gut metagenome | biome: gut microbiome; material: fecal sample | place: Denmark | collected 2008 | reverse complement strand
ATACAGTAGAAAAGGAACTGGAAGATCTTAAGATAGCCGGATGCTGGGTACACTGCAGACGAAAATTTGATGAGGCATTAATGGCAGTTCCAAAGGCTGCCCAGAAAGAAAGCCTTTCATATCTGGTAATAAAACAGATACAGGCAGTCTACCGTGAAGAGGATAAGCTGAAAGAACTCAAACCAGAAGACAGACTTAAGCAGCGTCAGGTGGTAATAAAGCCACTGGTTGATGCTTTATTTGCGTACATTAAATCAAACGAAAGAAAAACCAGCACAGCTAAACTGAAACAGGCTGTCACTTATGCACTCAATCAGGAAAAATATCTGAGAGTATTTCTTGAAGATGGTGAAGTCCCAATGGATAACAATGCATCGGAACGTGCAATAAGAGGCTTTTGTATAGGCAAGAAGAACTGGGAAATGATAGATACAATCAATGGAGCTGCATCCTCAGCAATAATATACAGTATTGCAGAGACAGCTAAAGCTAATAACTTAAAGCCTTATGAGTACTTTGAATATCTGCTGACCCAGATACCGGAACATATGGATGATACAGACCGCTCATTTCTGGAAGATCTTCTTCCATGGTCACCAAAGCTGCCAGAATACATCAGAAAACAAAAAGACCGCTAAACTGCGGTCTTTCAAAAGTCAAGGTACATGGGTTGGAGCGTTTACAAAATAGTATCTTTATCATGAGGATTCAGTTCAAACTGGAACTGGATTATTCCTGCAAGACCATCAATACCCCTGCGTAAATCTGTAAAACCTGCCGCTAAGAATATACGTTTAAATCCACTTGCATCATTAAGCATACTTCAATGCCTCTATAAGATTTTTCATAAATACTGATGATGCATTATTATCAATTTCTAAAGTCTTTGTCAGATTGTGCTGCGTTTCCAATTCCTTGGGTTTCAATAGTGATAACCTCCTGCAAATTTGTATTAGTTGTACAATTCGTTAAAGTTGTACTAACTGATTATCACTGTTATACCAAATCGGGGAATCTATTGGTGGGTACATGCGTTGAAGCGTTTACACTATTCATAACCTTTTTTTACGCACTTTATATTAAACTTTCATTTTTTATCTATTCTAATTATTAAATCTCATCTTATCTAATTTGGCTACTGCCTTTTTACTTCCTTTATTAGCCGCTAACTTATAGTATTCTAACGCTTTTATTTTATCTACTTCTAATCCCAATCCATTTTCATACATATCTGCTATATAATAATATGAATCAGCTCTTTCAGCTTCCATAAATAATGTCATAGCTTTCTTATAATTTACTTTACAACCACGTCCCATTTTATTAGCCCAACCTAAATTATGTTTGGCTTCTTTATCTCCTTTAATTGCCATTTCTTCTGAAATATCATATGCGATTTTATCGTTTATATCATTTATTTCACATCCAATTCCGGTCCAAAGTCGATATGCTAGTTCGTTAGAAAAACTTTCATCAAATTTCTCAGCTACCATTAGCCATTTTAATGCTTCATTTTTGTCTAGATATTTAGACATATTATTATATATATGAAAAAGTTCTTTTGAAGCCATTTTGCTTCCCAAACATGCAGCTTTTTTTAAAAAATGAATGCCATAGTCTTCTTTGGGATTTATTCCAAGTCCATAAAACAATACACACCCCATAGCATATTCAGCCAATGCTAATCTAACACCATTATCTGATGTATATGCTTTTTTTAATTCATAACTATCTAATTTAACATTTTCACATCCTAATCGCACATATGCTGGTTTAAAATCTTTTGATGCTGATTTGATATAAAAATTATAAGCAGCATTCACATCATTCTTTTTATCTTTAAAATAAGAATTTTCTATTAAATAACCTATAACAAAATCTTTTAATCCAGATTCATCTTCTAGATTACTTAATTTACCACAAATAGAATTACTGCTACTTATATCTAAATTTATATATTTATTTATAATATCCTCTATTATTGCTTGAATGCAACCCATAGACATAGCTTTGGTTAAATATTCCGAATATGCTCCAAAATCACAAACAGACTCTTCATTTCTAAATATATCAGATATTTCGTACATAGATAATGCAGTGTTCTCCTTTTCAAGGTACTCTACTGCCTTAATTATATCTTTTGGGAAACCTTTGGTTCCATTTCTATAACATGAAGCTATTTCTAAATTTGTTAATTTCGGTTTGTACTCTTTAGAATCACCAGTAAATATTTTAAATGCAAAATAAGATTTGTATGGATGTATTTTTATTTTTGCTTTCCATTTTTCTAGTACATTATTATAATATAGTTCTCTTTTAACAAAAGCACCTGTTAAAGGGTCAATAACAGTAGCTGCATTTTCTCTAATATTTGTATCAAAGTCTACTTCTGTATTATCATTTATAATATTCGATAACTCTTTATCTGATAATATATCTATGTTATACTCTGCTGAATTCAGATAAATACTATTATTATTATTATTAAGCACCATTAAATCTGGTCTACCTATTTTAAGTTTATCATCAAGTAATAGACCTGTGTTTATGTAAACTTCATTAGCTCTAAAGTGCAAAAAAAGCAATGTATTACCATCTCTTTGAGGATCCTCTATATAATATGTAGTCTCATTAATATTATTTGCATTTATTTCTTCTGAGGAACTTTCTAATAATTCACATTCATAATATTTCGAAAGAGTTTTATAGTCAAATACTTTATAAATTTGAAATACCCTAGTAATTGTATCCTTTATATTTGGTAATATAAAATGTTTTCCTACACACGATTCATCACCATAACTATTTCCGTACTGATATTCAGGTGGGGTAAGAGATATTTCATCATTATATGTATATATTTCTTCTGTGTTATAAATCATGAGATTATTTGCTAATTCATTAATGAAATTATTTATTTTTATGTCTTCGATTTTTTTTATTAATTTTGATTTCTCCGACAAATTTCCCTTAACAATATTATTAAATTTTTCATCAAGCTCTTCATCGAATTCAAATGTGTTATCTAAAATATTGCTGTTTTCATCTTTTGTATCACTATTGGTCAAAAGTCCTCTACAACTCTGTAGCATCTGTGTTTTAAGTAGTTTTTCAAGAAATAAATCCATATTATCATATTGAAATAAAAACGCTGATTGATAAGAAGTAAGTTGCATATCCATTCCTTTACCAAGTTCAACATTTTCTAAATAAACCGATAAAACATTTTTACTTGTTTTTAGAGCATAATTGATTTCTCGACGACAATTAGATGACTTTATAGACTTTTTACTATGAAAAACCATACATATTTCACAATTATGTAAATGACTAGCTACTGATTCTGGCCATTCACTCCCCCATTCAATTCCATCATCGTACCATATCCTAAAACCTTTATCATTTAATCTTTCTAGAATCGGAGCTACTATTTCACCATCAGAATGGCTATAGCTAATGAATATATATTTTTCTTTTCCTTCATAAGGAACAAACGAACATTTCATATGTTTTTCCTCCTTCCCTTCAAAATGTGCGACATCATTTTATTTGCATTTCTTATAATATTCTGCCAAACTAACTATTTCTACCAAACCACAATCTACATAATTTGTAAGCGCATTGAGTGTTGCTGCAATGATTCTGTTGTCGGCAGAATTATTTATAGCTATCGAATATCCATTAAATTCAATCTTAATGTCCGATTTTTCATCACAATAATTAGGAATAGTACTGTTATTATCTTTTAATTCATTGTGGTGAATTGGTACAACTTCCTGTTTTTCCTGTACCTGTACTGTAGCCGCTGTATTTGTGCACGCTGCCATTCTTAATCTCTTAACATTATAATAAAAAGAGCTGGTTGATATATGATTTATCCTGCACCATTCATAATCCGACAGACCACTTACTCTGCAGGTCTGTATAAGCTCAGTCCAATATCTGTCTCGCTCAGATTTCTTCATAATCAAATCCTCCGAAAATTTATTTGGAGTAAAATGATGCAAAAGTCTGATAATAGTTTGAAGTGAAATGCTACAACTTTTGCGGTTCTGATCAGAACTTAGAGTATAATGATCCAACTGTCCTAATTTTACGTCAGGAATTGAAACATTACACTACGGGGGATTATGTAGCGCTTACTATACAACATCTGGACTTTGTATAATTTCTTCCATTAAAACAATAATTAATAACACAATTGAAATCAATCTTCTGTACTTCATAGCTCATTTCCTTTCTACTAATCTTATGTTCTTTGTTACTGTCTCTTAATTCCTTTGCTATTTATCATCCATAAAAACAAAAAATGTAAGACATATTAGATAAATATGCCTTACATTTATATCAAAATGTTCTTTTTCTATAATATCTCAAATATTTAGAATAATTCCTGTTATAATCTCTTTCATAATCGTCGTCTAATACAATCTCTAAACATTTGTCATAAACATATTTTATTATCTTTTTCCAAACAGCTTTCACCATATCTTCACGACTTTCTTTATTAATTATTACCAATAAACAAAATAATAATACAAATACTACTTCTCAGTTCTACTTATAGATTAACATTCAATTGAAGTATGTATATTACTATACAAACCATCATCAGTCTATCATCTATATATTAAACATATCACAACTCACCTTATTTGTAAATATATATCATCTTTTTTGTATATCATTTCCATTGTGTATATATTACTATATAATACAATATTATCATCTTTTTAATCATAGGTCACAATGAACCCCTTGTAAATCGTAACCTATGATATATCTGTGAAACCTGAATAGAAATTATAGGAAAACTATCAACATCTGCGAATGCCAAAAAATCTATAATCAGATATCCTGAATCAGCTTTTTTTATATCTAATTACTCCAGCATGCAATTTTTGCGAAATTATAAGTATTTCGCATACTTAAACCTAATTCAACGCCAAGTCCAATTTCTCTAAGTTCCTCATAGATTACTAAATTTTTAAAAAATGGCTCTAATGTCTTCAAACTTATCCAGCCATTCGAGTATCTTCTTACCAATTTAACGGCATTCTTTTATTATCATAGCCCACCACTTTGTCAGATTGTACTATTTTTTCAATTCCTTGGATTTCAATAGTGATAATCACCTGAAAATTGATATTAGTTGTCCAATCTGATTATCTTTGTCATACCAAATTAGAGAATCTATTGGTAAGTACATATAGCGTTTACAATATATCCTGTAAATCTCTCAAGTTATCAGAGCCAGTTTCATAAAGCTCTATTGAACTTCTTCCAGACTGGAACATAAGCTGTCCGAATTCTTCAATATTGCCTTTCTTCCAAGCCTTAATTCCGTCTTTTACTCTCTGTCTTTCACCATAAAAATGCTCTGTTCTTTTTCTCCAGTTCTCTGGAAGCTTGTCCTTGTACTGCAAATAAACACCTATAGGTACATTTCTTAAATATGTATTTTTATAATTGCCATAATCCATACACGCATACGCAACCTTGCACTCATCAACTCTGGTCAAGCTTACCAACATTAACTCCTATATAATTACGCTCCGCCCATATAGCATTGCTTATAATTTCTGGTCTTGTAATCTGAATATCATTAGCTATACATACCGCATTAAGATATGTAAGAATAACTGCCGCTGAAGATGACAATCCTCCAACTGGCAGTGTTCCTTCAATAACACCTTTGATACCTCTTCTTAATTCATATTTTCTTGAAAGAGCAACAATAGCAGCTTTAAGAAAATTTAAACTTCTTATAGCATTATAATATACTCCAGATTTAAAATTAATATACTCTTAACTTTTTAAATATATCATGTTTCATTTTCCCTAATGGCATCGTTTTATAATCCTCTTGAGTTATTTCTTTTCCATATATTAGTTCTTTCAAATGCTGCTCTGTAATTGTTAAATTAGCCTTCTTCATTAAATCAATAATTTCTTTTCTTTGTGAACTTACATACGTCATTCTCTTTTCCAAAATGTCTTTAACTTCCATTGTTTCATGTATTTTATATGCTTCCTTTAATTCAAATACCTTTACATTTTCTTTTATCGGCTCATTATCAAATTTCTTCCAATCAATCTTTATATCATCATCTTTTATATTAAATAAAAATTCACTGCTTTCAAAATTATAATTTTCATCAAAAGGAGAAACCAAATTCTCCTTTTGAGCATTTTTAATATGATTGCATACACTACAAGATGGTATAAGATTATATAAGGATACTGCTAAAAATGGATAACTGCTCCTATTATAAAAATGATCCAATTGATTGCCTGAATGTTTATTAGATCTTGAATTTATATAATCTCTATTACAATAAGGACATACAGTAATTCCTAAATTTTCTGTCATATGTATACTTAATTTTTTATCACCCTCATCAAATTTAGCATCTCTAACTTTTTCAAAACAGTTATAAAATTCTTTAAATGGACTTTTTCTAATTTTGGGGTCCTTCATACATACAAAAACAATTGTCTCATATATATTTCTATTTTTATTGTTTTTTTCTATGTTATTAATAATTTCTTTAATTGAAGAATATGGCAATAATATTAACTTTTTTATATATTCCTCTTCTGATTTGTTATGCTCGATAATTTCAGCAGGAATAAAGCTTTTACACTGGTCAACAAATGTATTGCAGTCAACTTTTCCACTCTTTACTTTTCCATATGCAATCTTAACATATTCTAATTCAAACTCCGATGAATATTTATCTAATTTAATCATTATCTTAACTTTCTTCTAATTTTTACTTTCTATTATTTCTAACTTTTTTTGTAAACTTTCTATTTTCTTTTTAATAATATCTGGATCTTCTTCATCAATTACTTTATCAGCATATGCTTCTGAAATTAATTGCTTAATTTGAATTCTATATATTTCCTCACCTATTGAATCTGAAAACCTCACCAAAAAATCATATATATCCACAGAATTGTTTTTTATATGAAATATTTCTTTTATCTTATCTTCAAAGATTTTATCAGGCATTTCTATTTCAATTTTTTCATTTAAGAATTTAATCAGATCAATAATCGTTTCATATGCAATTTGTCCCAATGTTGAACACATAAAAAAGGGACTGCTTAATAATGTGTGTATATTCTGTCCAAAAGTTTCTACTTTAGGTGAAGCTTCCTCATTATTCAAAACATATATAACATCCTGATTTAAAAAATCAGATAAAATATATGGTGAATTTGTAGCTATTATAACCTGTAACTGACATTCATCTTCTCTTTCATTTAATATTTCACAGACAGACTTTACAAATTGACGCTGCCATTCTGGATGATAATATACATCACCCTCATCAATATATATAATTGCAGCTTCCTCTTTTTGAATACATCTACTTTCATCTATTTGTTCTTTAGCTTCTTTTAAATAATCTCCATATTCTTGTAAGAATTTTTTATAACCTTCAACACACCAATATAATTTTGCTAAAAATATTAACTTTGCTTCTTGTCCAGATGATAACTGAAAATACTCATTATCTTCTTTAAAGAAAAAATCTCTTACTTCTTCATCTTTACACATTCTTGAGTAATTAGAAAACTGTATTATATATTCCCACTTTTCCCTAACATTCAATGGTAGATGATTAAATAGTTTTATTCCTTCCCATTCAAATTCAGAAAAATCCCCTTGACCTTTCATTAAATAATATTTGATATATGTAAACACATAACAACACATAAGATTTACTCTTTTATTATTTTTCTGTAATAAAACTTTTTCCTTAATATCATCTGAACGAGCATATTCAATTTGTGAAAAAGCATATTTAGGATTTTTATGTATATTATTATCACTCCATAAATCAACTTTATTTGAGAAAAAATACACCTTATTTTTTTCTCCATTTCCTGAAAGCAACCCACGCACATTGCCATAATCTTTTACTAAATCACTATGATTAACACCGCTAATATTAGATATATAATAATGCTGTTTACCATATTCAAAAATTGCTAAAAACTCCATATCTGCAGGTAACTTTAAATCTCTTAAAATATCTGATATTTCTTTTTTCCCTAAATCATATATACCAATTATCTGCGAAAAATATTTACCCAAGAACTCAATTATACTAGTTTTCCCTGAACCATTTTTACCAACAATACAAGATATGCTTTTTATATTCTTGGCATATAATCCAGTTACATCCATATACTCATTGTTATCTTTTTCAATTCTTTTATTTAAATAATCAAATACATACTCGTGCGTAAATGAAATTTGTTGTTCGCTAAATTCCCGAAAATTTTTAATATATAAATAAGAAAAACTAAACATTTGTCCTTCTTCATCATATAACCATTCTTTTATTTCATTCAAAAGTTCTTTATTATTAATTAAACTATTCAAACGCCATTCATATGGTTTTACTTTAAATGGTATTTCCTTATCAGGCTTTACTTCTTCCAGTTTTTTTAAAAGTATTATTTTTTCTTTGTTATTACCACAATCTTTAATTTCAACAATATATTTTTCTTTTGCGTTACTAATATACCATCCATTTTCGTCTATAAAAACAGAATTGTCTCTGTTCGTTTTCAGATTTTTAATTGTATATTTATCATCATACCAAATATTATAATAATTATTATCATAATTATTATCCTTGGATATAAATAACCTAGCTAATATATTAGCAGCTAATGCACCATATAATATAGTATTCGTAAAATATTGTTTCAATTTGCTATCTTCTGTAATACAGTTGATTAATGTTAAAATTTGATGGCGATATACGTCTTTTATTATAATTTCATTTAATGAATATTTCTCTATTATGCTGACAATAAGTTCATCATTTAACGATGGCATATGTTCTGAAATTGCTTTAATTCCCTCATAAAAAAATCCATAATCATTCATATCTCCACAACATTTTATATTTCTAAAGAAAGCATTTGTTATTTTTTCCTGATTATGTTTTTTAGTATTCCAATATGATTCCTCATAATATTTGCTCAGCATTTCTACTGCTTTTCCATAATCATAAAAAGTATCATTAAATTCAGACCAAAATTCAACAAGTTTTAAATATAAATTCTCACCATTTTTTTCTAGTATTACCTTTTTATATCTAAATTCTGTATCATATAAAACGTATGTCCAATATCTATTTTTTGAAATTACTTTTGCTAGTCTTAATAAAAGCTCAACATCTTTTTCAGTAATATAATCTTCAATGAACCTATAACATTCTTTTATTTTTTTCAAATAATCGTGACTATATTTTAAAGTCTGTGCATTTTTTATATCACTCTCATTCTCATCAAAAATCATATTTTCCATATCATTTAGGATTTCATTTATTTGTAATTCATCTTTTTTTGATTCCCATTTTTGTAAAATTTCTTTAGTTTTATTATACAGCATCTTTTATCTCCTATACTCTAATCATTATATCCCTTGTCTTTATTACCTAATGAAACATATTATAATAATATAATATCAGCTCATCGTAAATATCAAAACTATTTTTATATATTTCAATTAAAATTTAGTCTATAACAATTTTAATTGAAGATATACAAAAAGCGTAAGATATATAACATACCTTACACTTTTTATAACTAATATTATTTATCCTCTTATAAACATCCCTGCTTTTTCCATCTCAATAAGTGAATTCTCATAGCCACTATTATCTTTATCTTCTCCAAGGACCCATTGGCAGAATTGTGTTAATCCTTCTCTTAACGATATAGACTGCTTAAACCCTAATATATCCTCAGCTTTTCGTATATCAGCTATATTGTGTGCTATATCACCAATTCTAAAGTCACCCGTTATATTAATATCACTATCGCTATCATAAATTTCTTTTAACATATTAGCAATATCTATTACACTTGTTCCAACGCCACTTCCAAGGTTAATAATCTCTGAATTACTCTTAGCATTATCTATAGCTGCTATAACACCTTTTGCGATGTCAACAACATTAATAAAATCTCTGCTTTCAAGACCATCTTCAAATATATTGACTGGCTTATTCTCTAACAATAATGTAGAGAATATTGATAAAATACCTGTATATGGATTTTTAAGTGATTGTCCAACTCCATAAACATTCTGAAATCTAAATATTGTATAATCTATTCCTAATGCCGGACACATTGTCTGTAACATTTTTTCCTGTGCATATTTTGTATAAGCATACAATGAACCAGGTATAATAACACTGTCTTCTGTTGTAGGTAATAAAGTAAGCTTCTCACCACATTTATCGCAATAAAGATTAAAATCTTTATTTAACATCATTTCCTTTTTTCTGCTCTTAGGATAGACAATACCACAGTTAGGACAGCTATACTTTCCTTCACCATAAACTGAACGTGAAGATGACAATAAAATCTTTTTAACTTTACTATCTTCACCTTTTGATGAAATAACTTGTAAAAGATTTGATGTTCCCATAATATTAACATCATTGTACTGATTAATTCTGTACATAGATTGTCCTGTTCCTGTTTCCGCTGCTAAATGAATAATATACTCTTTACCATTTACTGCTTTTTCTACTACATCATAATCTCTGACATCACCATATATAAAATTACATTTATCTTTAATTATGTTATACAAATATGAATTATGCCAATCCGAACCGTGTATCTGTTCTGTCATACAATCTAACACTGTAATTTCATATTCACCTAAATCATATAACTGATTAACTAACTCACTTCCTATAAATCCTGCTCCACCTGTTATTAATACCTTTTTCATAATTTATGTCTTCCTTAATATATTTATTATATATTATATTACCTATAAATTCTGCAATAAGCAAATCTTCTTCTGTATTAATATCTACAACTTCATATTTATTTACTATATGCATATATGGTTTTCTACCTATCCTACACTTGTACTTTTTAAACTATCAGATGAAATTCCATATAATCCTGTTGTTTCTTCAATAACGGGAAGCATATCCTGACTATGTGGCAATATTCCCGATCTATAGTTCGCCAGCATATTATTATGCCAATAAAAGCTATGATTTTCTATTGATGTAAAACAAGAATCTTATTCTTCCCTATTAATATCAACATATACATCATCGAATACATTTGCCAATTTAATATGCTAACATATATATGTATACAATTTCTTTCCATTAAGTTCTCTAAGATTTTTTCCAGGAACTCTTTCACTATTTGCCTTGATAGGTACAAAACACGCTATTTTCATTATGCCACCTCCTTAGAAGTAGACATATAACAAACATCAATGTAATTTAATCGGAGATTATTTTTCTCCCCTATTTTCATAGTTATCTATTGAATAAGGGTCTATCTGTGATACACTTTCATCCATATCTAACCAAGCTCTTGCACATGCTAAATCTAATCCATCATCAATATCAATACTTGTCCTTTTATCTAATATATATCTATATGGGTTAGAACCATGAAAATACTTCCACTCTATCATTTTGCTTCTTGGTGCTAATAAAATTCCATCTGTAACAAAATATAATGGTTTCAACTGCTGTGATGGAACATGTTTTATTCCTAATTCATAATTTATTGGGCCATTATCATCCCACAGATATCTCTTGAACTTTTCCATAGACACCAATGAATCATATCCATCTTCCAAAGCTTTATAATATAAAGAAATTGCTTCTTTATATTGTTTAGGAAACACCAGCGGGGCTGTACAAGTTGCCCATAATATATCATCACCATCAACATTCTCACATATATGAGCTACAACCTCACCAAAAGTTTTACTTTTCTCATCACAAAATTCCACTGCCCTTTTATGTGTACTAACTCCCTGTAACCTTGCCATTTCTAACATATTATCAGAGTCAGATGATACTACAATATTAGAAATCTCTTTCACTTGTTTTAACTGATTAATCTTATTAATTAATAAGTTAGTACCAGCAAATGGAGCTACATTTTTATTTTTTAATCTTCGACTTCCTTCTCTTACAGGAATAATTGCTGTTATTGAATTCATATTATTTATCCTTTCTATGGTCTTATTTTGCAGCCAGAATTTTTCTAATCTTTTTATCCTCTCCCCATACTGCCTTTGAATCATAAGGTCTATCTGGAAAAGCTCCATATTGTAATTTAATATTGTAGCCATTCTCTTTTATAAATCTTTCAACTCTGTTTGCTAATGTAACTGGTTTACCTGAACAACAATTTATTATCCCATTTACTTCATCTTGTTCAGTAACTTTTGCAACCTGATAACAAAATTCATCATAATCTAAAAAATCATATTGATTTTCTCCTGAAGTAAACGGAAAATATTCTTTGCCTTCAGATGCAGCCTGCGCTAATTTTGAAAAAATAGAACATCCTGATTCAGCGTTTCCTACTATATAAAATCCTCTTATCCATTGAAACAATATATCGTTTTGTTTTGCATCCACTTGTATAGCTTGTCTTAAAGCATTCTTACTAATTCCATATAAACTTTGTGGATTTGTTGGGGTATTTTCGTTAATACTTCCCTCATAAAATCCTATTTCATGCATACTACCCATACAACATATTTTTTTTATTTTACTATCAATAAATTTTTTAATAAAAGCATAATGATGTGGAAAATCATTTATATGATTAATAGAATTGTGTTTAAATCCATCTCTCCATGCTAGATGTAATAAAGCATCTGGCTTACCTAAATTATCAAATGGATTGTCATCTTGAAAAATGTCTTCTTCTATTTTAACTGCTCTATTATCCACTTTATCTAATTTAAAATCCGTAGCAATAACTTCAATACCATCATCAAGTAACTGTTTTACAATTCCTGTTCCCATATATCCATTGGCACCTGTAACTAATACCTTCATATTCTTTACCTCTTTTTTATCTTTTTATTGATGTTTTTTTATCTCACACTATAAATTCTATCTCAAATATCATATAGGATCACTCATTTGTATTTCTTTATTTACAATTTTTGATGTACTTATTTTCTTATAATTACTAGTAAATGCAATCATAATAAATACAACCGTTGTAAAAGCATTTGCATAAAAATCCGTTACCATCATATTAGCTACAACTATATATATTATCAAATATTTTTCCTGACTTTTTCTATTTTTAATATAAAAAGCTATAATTCCAGCGACAATTAATACAGCCACAATAACTCCACATTGTGCTAATAACTGAATTACCATATTATGTGGTGTTTCTACACCTTTATAAACATATCTTGTAAATCCATCTCCTAAAATCACATTTTTTATACTACTTTTCCATACTTGCAATCCCATTATATATGATTCTTTTCGTCCGTTTAAATTCATAATACCACTTAAATTCCTAGAGGCAGTTATGTAATCAATAATTTTATATGCAGCAAAAATTCCAACTATCGCTAAGCATAAAGATAATAAGTTTTTCTTTTTGTATATATATCTAATAATCATATATCCAGCAACTACAAAAAAAGATACGATTCCAGCTCTTGAATTACTTAATATCATTGCAATAATTATCATACAAAGTTTAATCACAGATAATTTTTCAACTTTATTATACATAAAATCATACAATAGCATTAAAGCACCTATTCCTATAAATATTGGAAATATACTCTCTCCTTTAAATAAGCACAAATAATTTACTCTATTACCACCATAAAATGTAATATATCCCAATTTTACACTTAATACTTTATACGCAAAATATTGAAATATCAATGCTAAAGCTGCTGCACAACAACTATCTATATATGTCTTTGTTAATAATATATAATTATCACTTGAAACAGTTATTGTTTTCTTTATTGAGTAGCTCAACGATATAGGAATAATCATTACAAACATCTGAACTATTTCAATAATTGGTTTCGCCAGTTTAGGTGTATATAACAAATTAATCAAAAGCAAAATAAAAATACCTGATACATATAAAAAAGTTTTTGCTGTACTTTGCCAGTCTATATATCTAGATTTTAGGAAATATAACATATATAAAACAATATATATGTTATACCACGATACCATTTGAAATTGCTGCGTTCCCAAAATTCCTATATAAGAAAAAGGAAGTGAAACACACATTAATATATATATTCTTAATATTTTCTCACATTTAAAATGATACCATATCCACATTGAAAATAAGGTCATTGCAACTGCACCCAAATAACCATTAATTAAATATAGTATTATAACTATACTATCAAATATAAAAATCATTTTTTTCACTCTCAATCATTATTTTATAATCTACGAATCTTTTTTTGCTTTTAGTCTTAATAATTTAACAATGATTTTCCCAATAACATCCTTGCCCATAATATAATTATTATATTCTATGCACTTTCCTGCAAAACCCATCTTAAAACTATCAATGCCATTAGGATTTTCTGGATTGGCTATTCCACCCCAATCATACGTTCTTATCCCCATATTTTTAAACATTTTAATATCATACCAATGAAGTGCTTTATTCATCATTCCAATCATAGTTGCCACTTCTTTTTCTGTTCTAAAAGGAGAAGCTGAATAAAAAAATCTCACATCTTCGTCTGACTTAATATACGAATGAAATACTAATGGTTCATCATTATAGTAAGCCACTGTAAAAAAGATTGCATCGTTATCCATATATGACTTAACTAAATCCATATTAAACTTATCATGCATTCCTTTGGATTCATACATTAAATTATATATTTTTTCAAATTCTCCCAATAATTCATTATTAGCTTTCATTTCTTCAGATGTATAGCTTTCAAGCCTAACATTTTCTCTTTCCACTCTTCTTATTTCATATCTGAAATTTTTACGAATAGCCTTGTAAATTTCATCCTCATCTTTTGTCAAATCTGTTATTAATGTATATTGTAAATTACTATTAAATACACCTTCATTTATAATATTTTTATAGCCATGTAAATATATTAAATTACAATCAATATTACCTATCTCTTTATAATTATTGCAAAACCATATATGTCCTATCTTTATTCCTTTTTTCTTATAAACACTATAAATCATTTTAAACCTCTATACTATTTATTCTTAATTAATTTTATATTATTAATTATAACATTTCTATTTAATATACATATTAATAAAATTAACAATACAAATAAATATCTTAAAACCATATAAGTATACAACCAATTTACAAATATTGAAAGAACTATTACACCTATAGATAACATTAATATCAATCTACCATCATACATATTTTTAACATTTTTATTTTTCAAAATATTTTTCATAAAAATATAATGAATAATAGCATAAAATACATAACAAATTAATGTTGTATACGCTGCTGCAATATAACCCCAATATTTAATAGCTATGTAATTTAATATTATATTAAGAACCGCTGTTATACACGAAGCAATTGTAACCAAAACATTTTTCTCATAATATAATTCTATATTAACAAAAAAGTTATAAACAAATAAAAAATAAACGCTTACTGTTAATGGTGGAAACATATATATGGCCTGCCTATATTCATTTGTTGCTAATATTAATAAAAGCTCTGGTGCTAATAACGAAAATAAAATACATACTAATGCCATAATAATACACATAACATTGGTACACTCTTTTATTCCGTTTATTTTCTCTGTTTTTATTTTACTATACTGCCAAGGTATAAACGAAGACATTATTGATGATACCACTATCTGCATTAACATTGCAGCAGAATAACCAACACTATATATTCCGGCCTCAGAATTCCCCACCATTGAACTTATCATTATCCTATCTGCCTGATTAAGTATTGACCCTGATAAATAATGAGGTATTAAAGGAACATTGAATTTAATCCCATAAGTCCATAATTCCTTTGAGTAAAATGTTTTATCTTTTGAAAAAATATACAAAAATATTCCCAGATAAAAAACACATTCTATTATCGTCATAGATGTTATTCTTGCTATTGCTTTATCATTAGAATTGATAACACAGAAATAGCCTATCAATGGCACTAAAACCGCAATCGACAACGTTATTATAACAAATGGCTTGTAATTATATTCATATCGCTCCTGTGACATCCATAAATTGTATGCTGACGATAACAATATTTTTACAAACATAAGACAAACTAAAAATGTCGACATTCCTAAAAAGGCATTAATATATTGCCTAAATAACAAATAAAACGCAAATGTAACAACAGATAAAGTGGTTGTTAAACCCAAAAATGAAGAAACAACTCTGTTATGCTGTTTATTATATTTAATCATCGCTGTATTAAATACGCCTGTATGTAACGATAACCCTGTAAATAATATAATAATATTAGTCCAGGATACAAACACGCTAACCAATCCATAATCCTCAGTCGATAATATACGTGTAAACACAGGTACAGTTATAACTGAAATTCCTTTTTGAATTAAACTGCATAACGTTAACCAAATTCCTGCTCTAACAGCTATTGGTATTTTTTTATATCTGTCTATCATATTCTTTATTATATTCTTCAAAATTTTTTAAAAAACTCCTCGTATAAAATTCTTTCTGGTTTATTAACTAAATACAATGCCTTAGCTTCTATTAATCCCTGTTCCATATATGTATAATCCTTAATATATCTATCATATAATAGTAACAGTTCATCTAATGATGTATATTTATTCCATTTCACATCTTTATATAATTTATTTTTACCAGAATCATACTGAAAAAAAGGTTTCATATTTTTTATTATATTAAAATATATTCCCGAATTAGCAACAAGAAGAAAATCACACTTATTCATATATAATTCAAAATTCTTTTCATTATCTACTATTATATTATCATTGACAAAATATTTACTATATTCTTCTTTTTTTAAAGACGGATGTAATCTAACTAAACATTTTAAATTATATTTTTTGACAATTTCATCTGCATTATTAAGTAATTGTATATTATCATATTCATCTAAATAAGACGATAGTGCAACTCCAAAAACACCATTATTAGTAATTGTGCAATTATCATAATTATCTGTATCTATAAACTGGGGTGCACCAACAACTATATATTTATTTTCTTCACATCCAAGATTATCTGCTATATCTTTCGTTAATTTATTCCAACATAAAAAATAATCACTTGGCGAATTGATATATGCCAATTTATATAAATATTCATCCGGATCAAACATTCCATGCTGTAATGTAGCGGTTTTTATTCCTTTTTGTTGTAAATATTTAACGAACAAATAATCACTTAAATGTACGTCACACCAACATACCCCTAATTTTATGCTATTGTCATTCTCCACTACTCTTTTTATTTTATTGAGCTTACAATATTGATCGTACATTAAAAAAACTATATATTTTTTCAAATTAGAATTAATATCAGCTTTTCTATATTTCCATAACCATACCAATACTCGCCACATTCCGAATAAATTCTTAAAATTAATATTCTTATTATCTTTTATCAATTTATAACTATCTACACACGAAAATACTTTTTTATATTTTTCGAAATAATCATCTCTATCCGCATATGATGAACCATATATAAATAAAATCTCTGCTTTTTCACCTTTTTTATAAACACTATAATCATCTTTTAATACTGGCGATAGTAATACTTTTAAAAGATGTTTAAAATCCTTATAGTAATAACACGCTATATTATATGTTAATGCATATGATATATTATACACACTTAATTCTTTAGGACAATATTTTTCTACTTCAAATTGAATTCTTTTTAAATTTTCTTTATTTTTCAACATATCTCACCCATTCTAATTTATTAAAATCATATTTTTTTATGATTTTTGCTGGATTCCCCACTAAAACACAATAATCTGGGTATTGACCTTTCATAACTACAGCATTTGTTCCTACAACACAATGTTTTCCTAATTTAACTCCTCCCATAATTCTACTACCTAATCCTATAAAACAGCCATCACCTATCTCCACTGGATTCGTTATAAGTTTTTGATTGATAACATTTTCATTAATATTAGTATATTCATGATCAATATCGGTTATCATAACATAAGCCATAATTGAAACATCATTTCCTATTTTAATAGACTCTGCACATGTCATATGTAAGCCCTGTTCAAATCCCACATCATCTCCAATAATTATTTTAGGCGTAAACTTTTGCTCATTATATTCAACCTCTGTTTCTAATCTTGCAAATTCTCTTACTCGTACATGTTCACCCATATATATATTTTCCGGATGCTGAATATACATAGGTTTACATATTGTACTTCTTTTTCCTATACTGCCAAATACACGTTTATAAAAAACACTTGTTTTTATTCTCCATAATCTCCATTTAATTGCATATATTATTTCGTACATTTTTTCTCCTAAACTGATAATAAAATCCAATTGTCCTCATATATATCACAGGGTATATCGACAGCATACCATTTTTCTGGAGCGATAACTGTTTTCTTCTCATATGAACACAAATATTGTGTCCACCAGCTAAAACTACTATTTGATAATATAAAATGCTTACACATCGACATATAAGTTATTTTTTCTAATTCATTACATCCATCTGGTTCATAAAATACATTGTTTTTAAAACTATATGTTTTTTTCACTGCCTCAACATCATCTGAAAATACAAATATTTTGGCATTGGGATGTAACTCATACATTTTGTCAATTGCTGCCTGATAATATTTTTGTGAACACACTCCATGTATGGGATTTTTTATATAATCACCCATTCGAATGCTCAAACACACTGAATCTCCCTCTTTAATTTCATCAATAAATGGCATAAGCTCATTTCTTAATTCTTTTTTGGGGCGGATTTCCTTTTTAATTTCTTTTTCAATATCCTTAAAATATTTTGTGCTTTGAAAATATCCAAACGCAAATGTATTTTTTTTCTTAGGATATTTAAATTCTATATAACCATTTTCACATATATATAAACCAGCTTTATTTAATCGTTCACTATTTTTTATCTCGTAGT
>UMJC01043483.1_pt1 | contig 21630 bp, 20 predicted proteins | sample 1965941 | NCBI WGS metagenome assembly UMJC01 (sample SAMEA4836141, study PRJEB28245) | human gut metagenome | biome: gut microbiome; material: fecal sample | place: Denmark | collected 2008 | reverse complement strand
CTGTTTTGTGCATTTTAAGCTCAGTTATTCCTACATCCCGATATGTGTTCTGAGTTTGCCCTTAATCTCAGTGTCAAGTTTCTCAACAAACTCATCGAGAGGAAGAACAGTAGTCTTTTTCTCACCGTGGAGACGGAAAGAAACTGTTCTTTCGTCTTTCTCATTAAATCCGACAACGAGGAGATAAGGTACTTTCTGAATCTGTCCTTCACGCATACGGTAACCGAGTTTTTCTGAACGGTCATCGAGGTCTACACGGACTTTGTTTGCTTTGAGTGCGTCACATATTTCTTTTGCGTAAGCGTTAAGTGAGTCATCATCTGTCTTAACAGGCATTACACGAACCTGCACAGGAGCAAGCCATGTAGGAAGATTTCCTTTTGTCTCCTCAAGAATGTATGCCATAAAGCGGTCGAGTGAACCAAGTATTGCACGGTGAAGTACAACAGGTGTTTTCTTTTCGCCGTCTCTGTCAATGTATGAGAGGTTGAATTTTGCAGGGAGACAGAAGTCAAGCTGGCAGGTAGAAAGTGTAATCTCATTTCCGACAGCAGGCTGAACATTAACATCAAGTTTAGGTCCGTAGAAAGCCGCCTCTCCGATTTCCTCAGTATATTCAATGCCGAGTCCGTTCATTACATCACGAAGTGCAGATTCTGCCTTGTTCCACATCTCATCATCATCGTGGTATTTTTCTTTGTTCTCAGGGTCGCGAAGTGAGAGTACACAGCGGTAATTTTCAATACCAAAGTCTTTGTATGTGCTGAAAATGAGGTCTACAACCTTTGTAAACTCATCTTTTATCTGTTCAGGTGTTACAAAGAGATGGGCGTCGTTCTGGCAGAAATGTCTTCCACGCTCGATTCCCTTTAATGTTCCGCTTGATTCATAACGGAAGTCATGTGCAATTTCACCGATGCGGATAGGGAGGTCTTTATATGAATGTCTTTTGTTTGCATATATCATCATGTGGTGAGGACAGTTCATCGGACGAAGTACAAATGATTCACCTTCCATTTCCATAGGAGGGAACATATTTTCTTTGTAGTGATCCCAATGACCTGATGTTTTGTAGAGGTTTACTGTACCTACACATGGAGTCATAACATGGAGATAACCGAGGTCTCTTTCTTTATCTTTAATGTAGTTTTCAAGTTCCTGCCAGATTGTATATCCCTTTGGTAAGAACATAGGAAGTCCGCGGCCTACAAGGTCATCGACCATGAAAAGGTTCATGTCTTTACCAATTTTTCTGTGGTCTCTCTCTTTTGCTTCTTCGAGAAGTGTGAGGTGATTTTCAAGTTCCTCTGGAGTTGGGAAACATACACCGTAAATTCTCTGGAGAACTTTATTGTTGCTGTCACCTTTCCAGTAAGCACCTGAATGACGGATAAGCTTAAAGTTGCGGCAGAGCTTTACATTGTCTACATGAGGTCCGCGGCAGAGATCTGTGAAATCGCCCTGGTCGTAAACCGTAATATTTCCGTCCTCAAGGTCAGAGATGAGGTCAAGTTTATATTCATCGTCCTTAAACATCTCTAAGGCTTCTGCTTTAGAAACTTCTCGGCGGAAAATCTTCTTTCCTGATTTTGCGATTTTTTTCATTTCTTTTTCAATCTTAGCGATGTCATCATCACGGATAACATCCTCGCCGAGATCTACATCATAGTAGAATCCCTCAGCTACTACAGGACCAACCCAGAATTTTGCCTGTGGGTAAATATGTTTGATAGCCTGTGCCATAAGATGAGCACATGAATGGTTTAATGTGTTTAACTGTTCGTCATTTTTAAAGTTTACCATTGATTTTATCTCCTTTTTTGATTTTTTGGAAAACAAAAAACACCTTTAGATATAATATAATCATATCTAAGGGTGCTTACGCACGTTTCCACCTTAATTTTTAACTCAGAAAAGTACATCCGTTTAAATTATGTTAATAATATAAAATTAAATAATTGGAATGTCTTTTACAGCTTATAACGCAGCTACACGGTCACGCTTCAAAATATTTTGAGATAAATATTTCTTCTACGCACGGCTCGGGAGTGGTTTTCATGAAATCTGCCCATAAACGGCTTACAGCAAAATGCCGTTCTCTCTGGATGGCAGGATAACATTACTCGTTCCGTCATCGCCTTTAAAAATATATAAATATTTGTCTGCTACATATTTAGCAATGTTCTTTGAAAAACTTCATTTATTTTAACATAAAGTTTTTGCAAATTCAATAGGTTAATTTGTCTGTTACTGTTTTTATGGCTGAACTGTTACTTTTTATGTGCATAATAAAACAGAAATTTCCACATAATAACTTCAAAGCATATTCATAGAAAAAAAGAAATGGAGGAAATAACCGGGATATGAAAGCAACGGGAATTGTACGAAGAATAGATGATTTAGGAAGAGTTGTTATTCCAAAGGAGATAAGGCGTACTTTGCGTATCAGAGAGGGAGATCCGCTGGAGATATATACTGATAGAGAAGGAGAGGTTATTCTTAAAAAATATTCGATGATAGGCGATATAGGACAATTTGCAAAACAATATGCTGATGCACTGTCACAGACAACAGGTTATCTTGTAATGGTGACGGACAGGGATATGGTTATTGCGGCTTCGAGCGGAGTGAAAAAAGATATGGTGGGAAAGCATATAAGCAGGGAACTTGAAAAGGCAGCTCTTGACAGAAAGATAATCCTGACAGACAGCAGTAAAAAGGAGTTTTGCAGGGTGGCAGATGACATGGAGGGAGATTATATTGAAGCAATAGCTCCTATTATATGTAATGGTGATGTGGCAGGTTCTATTGTTTTTCTTAATAAAAATACAGAACGAAAATTTGGGGAAACAGAGCAAAAAATGATAGCTGTTGCGGCAAGTTTTTTAGGCAAACAGATGGAGGGGTGACATTAAATATGAAAAAAGGCTAAAAAACCTTGATTTTATGGGATTTTTAGCATAAAAAACCTTGACAAAAGGGGATAATGAGGGTATAAATAGATTTGTAAGTTTTTACGGAAATACAAATATCGAGGAGGATTTATCCATGAACAAAACAGAGTTAGTAGCAGCTATAGCTGAAAAAGCAGAACTTTCAAAGAAAGATTCAGAAAAAGCTTTAAAGGCATTTATTGATGTGGTTACAGATGAATTAAAGGCTGGAGAGAAGATTCAGTTAGTAGGATTCGGTACATTTGAAGTTGCTGAGAGAGCAGCAAGAGAAGGAAGAAACCCTACTACAGGTGCTACAATAAAGATTCCTGCTTCTAAGGCTCCTAAGTTTAAAGCTGGTAAGGCTTTAAAGGACGCTGTAAACAAATAAGATAAGATTTGTATTTTGAGGCAGACTTGAATTTGAGGGCAGGTTCTAAGTACAACGAGTAATTATAATATTCAAATATTTGATTTTCGTTGTATCTGAACCCGCCCTTTTTTTAAAATATTGTGAAATATATTTTTGATACCCGTGATTTGTGTCTGGGCACACACGACACAAATCTCATATGAAAAAATGTGTGCAGAAATGAGATATAGTATGAGATTAGATAAATATTTAAAGGTTTCAAGACTTATCAAAAGAAGACCGGTAGCAAATGAAGCGTGTGATGCCGGCAGGATTACGGTAAACGGAAAGGTTGCAAAAGCATCCTTGAATGTTAAACCGGGAGACATCATTGAGATAAGTTTTGGTGATAAACAGGTTAAAGTAGAGGTGCTTAGCATCGAGGAAACATATAATAAGGAAGCGGCAAAAGAGCTTTACAAAATGTTGTAATAAAAAAAACTCTCCGGCATATATTGATTTATAAAAAGATGCAAGGAGGGTGTTTTTTTGGAAGAGAAAAGTTTACAGCGACAGGGCGGCGTAACAAAGGGAGTACATAAAGTGTATCTGAATGCACGAAAGTCGGCTGTTATGTCAGGAGTTAAGGATGTGCTTTCGTTTGATGCAAAGGAAGTATATTTAGAAACGGAACAGGGAGTTCTTCTTATAAAAGGTGACGAACTTCATGTAAACCGTCTTTCACTTGAAAAAGGTGAGGTTGATGTTGACGGCAGGATAGATAGTTTTGCGTATTCTGATGTTGAGGAAGCTGGAAAGAAAGCAGCATCATTTCTTGGGAGACTTTTTCAATGAGCGAGATTATACATGGACAGGTTTTGTATCTGCTCGCAAGCACCTGCTGCGGCATGGTGTGTATGTTCTTGTACGGCTTTGTCAGGATTTTTGAATTATTTTTGAAAAAGAATATGATTTTAAAGATAATCATTGATGTTTTATTCTGGATGGCACTGTCGATTCCCGTCTTTTATATTTTTTATGAGATAAATTCCGGAATAATAAGATGGTATGGTGTATTTATGCTATTTGCAGGGATGATTTTATATGAAAAGGGAATATATACTCCGGCAAAGAAAATTATTGAAAAAATCATAAAAAAGGTGTATGATAAGAACATATTTAAAAGTCGTAAAAGCCTTTAGAACAGGCGTTTGCGGAAAGGATGGTGATAACATGGCACGCCAGCATTATGGTCATAAAAAACATATGAATAAATTTACGATTGCAGGGATTATAGTATTATGTGCAGTGCTTTGTTTTACTGTTCTTTATAATAAGTCAGCATTAGATGCAAAGTGCAGAGAGTACAAATCCCAGATTTCTGAACTTAAAAAAGAGAAAAAAAGTGTTGATGAACGCAAAGAAGATCTTAAAGAGTTTGAGAAGTATGTAGACACGGACGAGTATGTAGAGCAGATTGCGAGAGAGCGTCTTGGTCTGGTATATAAGGGTGAGGTTATCTTTGAACCTGATGACTCAAAGTGAGCTAAGATTGCGAAACATTAAAATGACATATTAAGGGCTGTTTGTTTTATGATTTTACTTCATAATAAAACAGTTCTTTTTTTGAGGTTGAGTTTTGACAAAAAATGCCAATTTGATTATATATACTTTCTTTTATAAATTTGCCGGCAGGCGTGAAAAGGAGAGTATAATGAAGTATATCGGGAAAAAACTTTTTTTGCAGATGATAATAGGTTTTTTTGCAGGTCAGGTAGGAATATGTGGTATGTGTGTACTCGGAGTGGCATATTTTGCGGCGGTGTTTGAAAAGGCTAAGGCGAGACTTCTTCTGGCATTTTGCGTTATTGCAGGAATGTTTTTGGGTCTTCCTATGGAAATGGCATTGTGCGGCAGCATGGTCATATTGTCGATGCTCCTTATATACGATACGCTGGAAAGACAGAGAATACGCATAAAGACGATTCATGCAGCACTTATTGCAGCGGTAACATTTCTTATTTACGGTGGACTAAAGCTGTATATGTTTCCTTATAATGAGTATGATATAGTTCTTTTGATGTTTGGGACAGGTCTTGTGCTGTCGCTCACGAAGTTGTTTAGCGAGATAGTTTGTTATGTTAAAGGCGGAAAAAGTTCAGGAGATAAGGAATATGAAAATATAATCGGCAACAGGCTCAATGATTTTTCTCATGTTTTTGACAGGATTTCCATAATGATGTCAGATGGGACAGAGGAAAACAGGTATATGGAGAGCCGTGATATAAGAAAGATTTTCAGGGAAATGTCAGAAAATGTGTGCACCAGATGTGAAAAGTATGAGGAGTGCTCAGGTCAGACGGCTATATGCCGACCGGAGAAATTTAAGACACTTAGCGTTTCGACTGACGGCTGCATAACGCTTGAGCAGATGCCGGTTGAGTTCGCAAGGGAGTGTATTCACTGTGACAGATTTTTGGAGGAGGCAAATCAAAATCTTTATATAGCAAGAAATATTATAGGGTACAGAAACAGGGTGAAACAGAGCAGAAAAGCTGTTGCAAATCAGATGAAAGAGATAAGTGCGGCAGTAAAAAATATGCTTGACAGTTTACCGAGGATGCAGCGGCTTTCGATAGAGCTTGAAGAAGCTTTTGAAAAAGAATTTAGAAAGAAAAGGGTTATATGTAAAAATATATATGCCTATGAAAAACAGGACGGGCAGATAGAGATAATCATGAATGCGAGGACTGTGAAAGGCAGGCTTGTAACTGCTACGGAGTTATCTAAGATAATGAGTAATATCATGCAGAAAAGGCTGAAACCGTCAGATGCATCAAGAAAGGTAATAGATACCGGGTTTGGCGAATATATTTTTGTTGAGGAGACAAAATATAAGGTGCTCACAGGAGTTGCAAGGCTCACAAAAGATGGCCAGTCAGTGTCAGGAGATACTTTTTCAATGATAAATCTTCCGAGCGGTGAGCTTTTGATGGCATTGTCGGACGGAATGGGAAGTGGGACAAGTGCGTTTGATGACAGTAAAAATGTTATAGAACTTCTGGAACAAATGTCGGAGGCAGGATTTTCGCAGACATCAGCGATAAGGCTTATAAATTCGCTGTATGTGTCTGACCAGGAATTTGAAAATTATGCGACACTTGACATTTCTCTTATAAATCTGTATAAGGGAGAGTGCAGTTTTTTGAAAAACGGTGCTGTGGGTACATATGTGCTTAATCAGGGAAAGATGTACTGTATAGAGGGTCAGTCGCTGCCTATGGGTGTGGTATCTGATGCAGAGCCATATATAGGCAAGATGAGTCTGTATCCGGGAGATTATGTTATAATGATGACAGATGGTGTTGCGGATATGTTTTCGCAGGAAAGATACAATTTGGAAAAATTTATTAAACAGATAGAGATTGTCAATCCGGGAGATATGGCTCAGGCTATTGTTGATGAAGCGGTAAGCAGAAATAAAGGAACCGTGTCTGATGATATGAGTGTCATAGTCGCCGGAGTATGGGAGAACTAGACGATGAATAAATATATTTACAAAAGGGTAAAATCATTTTGTGATGATAACGGCCTTATAGAAAAAAACGATAGCATCGTGACAGGATTGTCTGGCGGTGCGGATTCCGTGTTTTTGTTTTTATATCTGATACACATAAAAAAAGAGTATAATCTGAAATTGTGCTTTGTTCATGTAAATCACGGAATAAGGGGCAGTGAAGCCGGAAATGACCAGCATTTTGTAGAGGAACTATGTAAAAGAGAAAATGTGACGTATAAAGTTTTTTACAAGGATATTCCACAGATGGCAGATGAATTGTCAATGACTGAGGAAGAGGCGGGAAGAGTGTACCGCTATGAATGTTTTGATAAGATGCGAAAGGAACTTGGTTACAATAAGATAGCCGTGGCACATCATCAGGACGACCAGGCGGAAACGGTATTATTCCAGCTTATAAGAGGAAGCGGATTCAGGGGACTTGGCGGTATGAAAGCAAAAAACGGCTGCATCATAAGACCGCTGCTCTCGGTAAAAAAGCAGGAGATACTTGATTATCTCGATGAAAGCGGTCAGAATTACTGTATAGATTCCACGAATAATGATGACGAGTATGCGAGAAACCAGATAAGACACCATCTTATACCATATCTTCAGGAAAATCTTCAAAAAGAGACAGTTAGTCATATCGCAAAAACAGCATCATATCTTCAGGATGTTACAGAGTTTATCGATATACAGACTGATGCTGTATGGGACAGAGTCATAGTGTGTAAGGAGTCATTTCCTAAAGAGATAAGAGCGGGGCTTAGTGAGATGAAAAAGCTGCATATCGTATTGCAAAGGGAGATTTTTATGCGTATGATAGAATTTATGTCCGGCAGAAGAAAGGATATAACCGCAAGGCATATAGACTCTCTTATGAGGCTGCTAAACGGTCAGACAGGGAGAAAAATAGACCTCCCATACGATATAATTGTTGCAAAATATTATGACTTTGTGCTGATGTCCCACAAGGATAAATGGTATCACAGTTCACATAGTCCTCAGGAGATATATGAAGAAAGAATATCCGAGGGACAGGAGTACAATGTTACATTTACAAATAATACAAGTCATACGATTCGTTTCCATTTAGAAGAAAATGACTTAATTACAGACATTATCAAAAAAAATGACTGTACGAAATGGTTTGATTATGCTAAGATAAAAAATATGCCTAAGTTGAGATACCCTAAAGAGGGGGATTATATGTGGCTTAGAACGGATGGAGCAAAGAAAAAGCTGAGCAGGGTGCTTATAGACAGCAAAGTGCCGGCTGACGAGAGAAAAGATATACTTGTGCTTGCGGAAGGAAGTCATATTTTATGGATTCCGGAGCTTGCAAGATGCAGTGCATATTATTACATTGATGAAAATACTAAAAAAGTGCTTTGTGCGAGCATTTATTAGAGAAAGGCGGAAATGATGAAGGAAGAAATTAGTGTTATGTATTCGGAAGAGGTTCTGAATAAGAAAATCGGGGAGATGGCAGAGCAGATAAGCAAAGATTATGAAGGAAAGTCGATTCATCTTATATGCATACTTAAAGGCAGTATCTTCTTTTGCTGTGAACTGGCAAAAAGACTTACGGTGCCTGTGACTATTGATTTTATGTCTGCTTCAAGCTATGGCAATGAGACAAAAAGTACGGGTAAACTTAAGATAAATAAGGATCTTGATGAGGATATTGACGGACTTCACTGCCTCATAGTCGAGGATATAATTGATTCAGGAAATACACTTAGCATGACAAAGAAAATGCTTGAGGGAAGAAACCCTGCAAGTCTTAAGCTTTGCACATTGCTCGATAAGCCTGACAGACGGGAAACGGAAGTTAATGTGGATTATACAGGCTTTACGATACCGGATGCGTTTGTTGTAGGATTTGGACTTGATTATGCCCAGAAATATCGAAATCTTCCTTATATTGGGATTTTGGATTTCGTTGAGGAATAAAATGATGCAAGTGTCAATGGACATATATTGTATCAGTTGATTTCAAAATATTTTTTGAAACTAACATCATAGAATAAAAGGTAGAGGAGACAATTCATGAAGAAACAGATGAAGATGAGTGGAATAGGTTTTTATTTGCTTGTTCTGGCTGTGATTTTTTGTGCAGTTTATTTTTCAGGCAACATAGAAAGCAGTTCCAGTGATTCTTATAGCATTGCTAATCTTAAAAAAGACCTCGGCAACGGTAATGTCACGAGTGCTTCCATAAGCCAGAACCAGGAGATACCGACAGGTGAGGTTGTAGTTAAATTGAAATCAGGAAAAAATGTTGATTTTTATGTATCAGATGTAAAAGATGTGCAGGAACTTTTAGACCAGTGGAATGTATCGTACAAACTTGGTGATGTAAAAAAGACATCATGGGTAATAACGACACTTCTTCCGTATGGTCTTGGTTTTGTCGCAATATTTTTGCTGTTTTCATTTCTGTCTGCACAATCTGCAAATTCAGGCGGCGGAAATTCAAAGATGATGAATTTTGGAAAAAGCAGAGCAAGAAGAATAGACCCTGAAGATCCGCACGCAAAGAGATTTAAGGATGTTGCAGGTCTTAAGGAGGAAAAGGAAGAACTTGAGGAGATAGTTGACTTTCTGGCAAATCCCGGAAGATATACAGATGTAGGAGCACGTATTCCTAAAGGAATCATCCTTGTTGGACCTCCGGGAACAGGTAAGACACTTCTTGCAAAAGCAGTGGCAGGAGAGGCAGGAGTACCGTTTTTCAGCCTTTCAGGTTCAGATTTTGTGGAGATGTTTGTCGGTGTCGGTGCATCGAGAGTAAGAGATATGTTTGCGGAAGCAAAGAAAAATGCACCTTGTATCGTGTTTATCGACGAGATAGATGCCGTTGCAAGAAAGAGAGGTTCAGGTCTTGGCGGCGGTCATGATGAGCGTGAGCAGACACTTAACCAGATGCTTGTTGAGATGGACGGATTTGGTGTAAACGAGGGAATAATCGTTATGGCTGCTACAAACCGTGTAGATATACTTGACCCTGCTATTTTAAGACCGGGAAGATTTGACAGAAAAGTTACTGTCGGCAGACCTGATGTAAGAGGAAGAGAAGAAATCCTGGAGGTTCATGCAAAGGGCAAGCCGCTTGGCGATGATGTTGACCTTAAGAAGATTGCACGTACTACAGTAGGTTTTACGGGTGCTGACCTTGAAAACCTTTTGAACGAGTCGGCTATCGTCTGTGCAAAAGAGGGCAGAAAGTTCATTGAACAGGAAGATATAAGCAAATCATTTATAAAGATAGGCATAGGCAAGGAAAAGAAGAGTAAGATAATCTCAGAGAAAGACCAGAAGATTACGGCTTACCATGAGGCAGGTCATGCTATACTTTTCCATGTACTTCCTGATGTGGGACCGGTTCACATGGTATCCATAATACCTACCGGCTCAGGGGCAGCAGGCTATACAATGCCTCTTCCGGAGCGTGATGAGACTTTTATGACAAAGGGAAAGATGAAGCAGGACATCATTGCAAGTCTTGGAGGAAGAATTGCGGAGTCGCTTATATTTGATGACATCACAACAGGTGCATCACAGGATATAAAACAGGCGACAAGTACAGCTAAGGCGATGGTTACGAAATACGGATTTTCAGAAAATGTCGGCATGATAAATTATGCTGATGAGGATGAAGTGTTTATAGGTCGAGATTTTGGACGCACAAGCAGAGACTACAGTGAAGATGTTGCAAAGACTATCGACAACGAAGTAAAAGCAATAATAGATGATGCATATGCACAGGCAAAATCAATACTTGAGGAACATATGGATGTGCTTCATAAATGTGCGAAACTTCTTCTTGAGAAAGAAAGGATAGACAGAGAAGAATTTGAAGCATTATTTGAGCCGGACGGAGTTGTACTTGAAAAGAAAGAAGCTGTTTCAGAAGAGGTTGATGTAGAACCTGACAGTTTGTAAGGAATTTAGTTTGTTCTGTGGAACTATGAAAAAAAGTCATTACACTATATTGTAAATGTGCACAATAGAAAAGACTGAAAATGACTTTTGATTGACAAAAATGATAAATGTGAAAAAAACATGGCAAATATGCACAAAAACTTCTTTAGAAAATATATCAAGTTTGTGCACACTTATTTATACAACCTGTTATACTAATAATCGTAAACCCCAATACATTATATAGTTTTTGCTACACCCCATAAGTAACAAAAATACCTTCTCCAAAAGAGAGATTGCAATCGCAATCTCTCTTTTACTTTGTGTAACAGTTCAGCCCCTCATTTCTTACATTCATAAACCTGCCAGCAAGCTGTCAGTCGCTGCTTTGCAGCTTATGTTTACTCATTTCAGAAATGAAAGGCTATTCTACCATAAAAAGGTACTTAACAATACAATGAACAAGCTCATTGTATTGCCAATTATCTTTTTATGGCTGAACTGTTACTACTTTGCAAAAATATAGTTATGGTTTCGTTGACCTTGCAGTTAAATGTATGGTATAATGTGCCTTAGTAAAGAACAAAGAAAACAGGAAAGGAATTATTATGGGATTATTACAGGATTGGAGAGAATACGCATATGGCGTAGAGATTAATTCAAAAGCAGGAAAGGCAATTTGGGATAAATATTTTAAAGAGGAGAAAGCAATATATGAAAAGCTTCTTGCAAATCCATCAGATATAGTTACAGGAACAGTCAGGGAACTTGCAGAAAAGTATGGCATGGAATTAAACTATATGGTTGGATTTTTAGATGGTATAAATGAAAGTCTTAAAGAGCCAAATCCTATCGAGGACATGACTGCTGATACGGTAGTTAAGCTTGACATAGACCTTGAGAAACTTTATTACAACATGGTTGAAGCAAAGGCAGAGTGGTTATATGAACTTCCACAGTGGAACACACTTCTCTCTGTAGAAAGGCGTAAAGAACTTTATCGTGAACAGAAAAAGTCAGGAACTATTGTTAAAAACAAGAAGGTTGGAAGAAATGACCCTTGTCCTTGCGGAAGCGGTAAAAAATATAAATATTGCTGTGGTGCAAATAAATAGTAATAAACTCTTTTTTGCATGACGGTTTGCAAGCTGCCTTCATTGTTACATATGAGGGCTGCTGCTATAATGGAGGTGTCCGGTGTGAATGAAGAATATAAGACAGGCACAGACAGATACAAAGCATTGTTCAGCCAGACGAACAATATGATACTTTATTTTGACGCAGACGGCACGGTCTGTGAAAAAAATGATGCAGTGTGTAGAAATCTTGGATGCGATATGGATGAGACTATCTGTATTCAGGATATATTCAGGACTTGCATGACGGTCAAAGACGGTTGTATAGACCTTATAGGTCATAAGTATGGTGTCAGTTTTGAAACAGTGGCATACAGGAAAAACCAGACTTGTTTTTCGGTTGTTGCATATCTCGCCAGACTTCCTGAGAATACAGGCTGCTATGGATTTTGTATAATACATGATATAGTACAGCAGAAAGAAGCAAAAAAAGAACTCAGGACAGCACAGATAGAAGTTGAGGAGAGTCATAAAGAGCGTAATGAGATGGTTGCAAATGTGACACATGAGCTTAGGACCCCTGTAAATGGAGTTCTGGGACTTGCACAAAATCTCCTTGATACTGAGCTTGATTCAGAACAGCGTGAAAATGTAGAACTTATAGAGCAATGCTGCAGAAATATGATAAAGATCATAAACAATATCCTTGATTTTTCAAAATTGCAAGCCGGTAAGTTTACGATAGAATACACAGAATTTAATTTTTACCGCATGATGGATAATGTTGTAAAGTTAAACAGACCACAGGCAGAGTCAAAAGGACTTAAGCTTATCTGTAATGTAGGTGAGGATATACCGGAGGTTCTTATAGGTGATGAGCTTAGAGTGACTCAGGTTTTAAACAATCTTTTGTCCAATTCAATAAAATTTACATCACTGGGTCAGATAAATCTTAATGTTGTGAAAAGTGTTGAGACGGGTGAAGAGATAGAGCTCTTTTTCATGGTTACGGATACAGGAATAGGAATATCGGAGCAGGAAAAAGATAAACTGTTCAAGAGCTTTTCACAGGTGGATGCATCTATCACACGAAAATTTGGTGGCACGGGTCTTGGACTAAGCATCGTTAAAAGTCTTGTTGAAATGATGGGTGGAGATATAAATGTTGAGAGTGAAAAAGGAAAAGGAAGTACATTTTCATTTTCAATAAAAGTGAAAAAAGTAGTATTACAGGAATCTGAAAACAGTATCGGGAACAATGCGAATGAAACAGAAAAGAAAGAATATTCATTTAATTATGGAGATGCATTGTCTGCTGAGCCGGAGGTAACAGAAAATAAATTATATAAACTCGGCTCGGATGAAAATATGAAAGCAATTACCGATACTTGTGAAAAGCTTGTCCTCTGTATCGAAATGGAAAACTGGAACAAGGCAAACGGTTTTGCGGATACCATAAAAACGCTTGTGGCTGATGACCCTATGAATTTAAAAAGAAAGGCATTCAGACTTCAGATGACGGTCAGAAAAGGCGACCATGAGGCAGCTTTAAATGATTACAATGTTCTCAAAAAGGCTATAGAGGAGTTTAGATTACAGTTGGAAAGGCGGTGATTTAGCGTGGCATCGAACATACATGTGAATGAACAGCCAAATATACTGATAGTGGATGATATATCTACTAATCTTGTTATTCTTTCCGAAATGATAAAGCAGACCGGATGTATTCCAAGACCGGTCACAAGTGTCAGGCAGGCACAGACAGCCATAGAAAGAAAGACACCACAGCTTATATTACTGGATATATCCATGCCTGACACGGATGGATTTGAATTTTGTGCCATGCTGAAAGCTGACATAAAAACCAGGGATATACCGATTATATTTATCTCAGCACTTGATTCTGTTGAAGATAAGATAAAAGGGTTTAAACTTGGAGCTGTTGATTATATAGCAAAGCCTTTTGAAAAAGAGGAAGTAACATTAAGGTTAAATACACATCTTAAGATATACAAAATGCAGCAGGAGATGGAGTCGTATAACAAAAAACTTCATCAGGTAGTAAATGAGCAGATAACGAGAGTTAATGAAGAACAGAAAAATGTACTTGCAGCACTTGCAGAAATCTTAAAAATGCGTGCAAACATTTATGAGAGAGGAATTGATAAGATTTCGGCAAACAGTCGTATGCTTGCCATAAGTCTTCAATTTTCACCTAAGTTTGATAAGGAAATATCGAGTGCTTTCGTTGATAAGATAGAGACTGCTTCTTTGTTACATGATATAGGTATGCTTTCTGTAAACGATGCAGTTGCATATAAAGACACCAATCTTACAGCAGATGAGCTGGAAGGTATAAGGCGGCATACGGTGGTTGGAGCAGATTATTTGCAAAAGATAAATACGGACAAAAATAAAAACGGTTATCTTGAGATGGCAGTCGAAATAGCAAAATATCATCATGAGAACTGGGATGGAACAGGTTATCCGGAGGGACTCTCAGGCACAGATATACCCCTTTCTGCGAGGATAGTAGCGGTCATAGATACATTTATGGCATTGAACAGTGAAAGAAGCTACAGAGACGCATATACGCGGGAGGAGAGTGTTGAGATTATAAAGAGTGAATCCGGCAGGAGATTTGATCCGGATATAATAGATATATTCAGTAAGATTCAGAAACAGTTATCCTGTGAGCTGTAAGAAAAACAGGAGAGACATAAATACAGTACATAATTTATACAGGCAGGAGGAAAAGGCAATGGACTCTATGATGGGAATATTTTATGAAGAAAGTTCAAGGCTTGTAGAAGAGTTAAAGAGAAATTTTTCAGAATATATTGGTAAAGATATATATGGTCAGGAACTCATACAGAAAATTTTCCGTGCAGTCCATACAATAAAAGCTGATGCCACAATGATGCTGTTTGACGGTATAGCGGTATTAAGTAAAAAATTTGAAAGATTATTGTACTGTTTTAGAAATGGTCCTAAGGTGATTGAGGATACAGAGCGTTTTGACGGTGTGTTTTGCGGATATGTAGATTTTGTTGAACAGGAGCTTGATAAAATTTCTCATGGGGAAGCACTAGAAAATGTACCGGTAGGTCTGATAAAATTAAAATTTCAAAATGAAAATATCAGGATAACAGTCGAAGATGATGGTGCAGGTATAAACGGCGGAAAAGTTATTGAAGCAGCTCAAAAAGCAGGTGTATTAAAAAAGAAACCGGAAGAGTATAAAAAAGAAGAAATAATGGAGCTTTTATTGGTGAATGGCATAAGCACAACTGATATTCCTAATGATTATTCAGGAAGAGGGGTTGGAATGGATGTTATAAATCATTCAATAAAGGAAATCGGAGGAAAGTTAAATATAACTTCAGAAGAAGGATTTGGAACTAAAATAGAAATAGAAGTATAAAATTAAAAGCTGTCCTGTATGGACAGCCTTTATATCCTATGTGTATCGGACAGATCAGATAAGCTGCATTTGGACATCTTTTGTTAAGACATCTGTATAGCTGAAAGATACTGTCTGTACTGTATCATCTAATTTGTTTTCAACTTCAACAAGGAAGATGCTTGGATAAGTCTCGCTGATAACACCCTCTGTAATATCAATCTTATGTCTTCCGCGGTTGGCACGGATTTTAACTCTGTTTCCGACATTTTTATCAACCGAAGATTTAACTTTTCTTATATCTGCTTGACTCATGTTTCACCTGTTCCTTTCAAAAAAGACTGGTATGACACCAATCTGTACAAAACGCTACAAGTAAAATTATACCATAAAATAAAGTATAAGTCAATTTAGGTGCTGTTCGTAAATATATGATTGACATGAACAATAAGTTAATTTAACATAATTAAAGAATTTTAAAATACCGCATAAGGAGGTGGAATGTTGAAACATATAATGATAGACCTTGAGATGAACAAAATAAAAAAACAGTACAGAGATGATAAGAAACTGGCAAATGAACTTATTGAGATTGGTGCCGTGAAGATGGATGATGATTTTAATGAAGTTGACAGGTATCAGTCTTATGTTATGCCTGATTATGGAAAAATGGATTCTCATATTATCAAATTGACCGGGATAACGGATGAAAAACTTGAGGGTGCACCGAGATTTAAAGATGCCATGCAGGATTTTGAAAAGTGGATAGGTGGTGGTGCAGTGACATTTTATTCATGGAGCATGGCAGATATAAGGCAGTTTCAGACGGAGTCGGCATTTAAGGAATATCAGTCGGAGACGCTCCGTAAGATGGAGAAAAACTGGATTGATTTCCAAGAAGAGTATAGCAGGCTGCTCGGAATAGACAAAAGGATTAAGCTTAAGCAGGCAGTATCATCGGCTGATTATGATTTTAAAGGGGCACAGCATACTGCACTTGCTGATGCGGTAAATACGGCTGAGATATTAAAGTTGTCAAAGAATCCGCAGGAATTTGAGCGTGTTATGAAACCGATACTTGACTTGTTCAGAAAAGATCAAGGAGGCTCGACACTGATTGATATGTGTCCGGAATTTTTTGCGGAAGCGTTAAAAAAGGATGAAACAAAAAAGAAGGAATAGATAATCAAATATCTATTCCTTCTTTTTATGACTATATATAAATTATTAACTTATATAGCAATTTTTGGAGGGCAAAACGCTGTTTTTTCCCTTATTATGGAATTAGGAAAATGCTGTAATATAGCGGTGCCCTTTTTACCTGACTGTTACGCGTACGCGGGCTTTTTTACCGTTAAATGCTTTTAATGTGATAGTTGTTCTGCCGCGTCTTTTTGCTTTGACTTTTCCTTTTGAATTTACGGTAGCAACAGATTTTCTTGAAGATGAGAATTTAATCTTTTTACTGTAATAACCTTTTGAAAATCTGACTTTGACCGTAAAGGAATGACCGCGGCGCACAGTTTTTCTCTTGTAAGGACGGCTTGAAATACGCTTTGGTGCCTTGTAAACATTAACTGAGTAAGTGGCAATGTTTCCGTCATTTGATATTGCGGTAATGCGTGCACTTCCTTTTGAAAGTCCTTTTATCTTACCGGTAGTCTTATTTACGGAAACAACTTTGTTGTTGCTGCTCTTGTAGCTTATACTTGAGCTGTCTGTTTTCGTAGAAAGTTTTGCTTTAAGTGTATAAGTTTCTCCTTTTCCGATTTTTACTGATTTTTTTGAGAAGGAAACTTTAGTGTTTGTAGCAGCAATACCGTTTGAGGTAAATGCTTTTATAGGAATATTGTTTAAAGTTCTGTCATCATATGTGGCACAGTCTATCCATGAATTGTCGTTGTAAAGATAACTCTGTCCCGGTTCGCTGGCATAAGAGTAAAGCACACCACTGTTTAACTCACTTCTTCCCTCTATAGGGATATAAGCCTGATTTTTTGTTGAAGCATCATATTTATATGTAATCGCAACGGCAAATTTACTTCCCGGAGAAAGAGTGCAGCTTGTTGGAAGTTTTATGGTGTGATAACCACTGTAATCTGCCGTACCTGATATGGTGCAGGCGCTTGCTAAAGTACCGGTGTCAGGAGTGGTTCCGGTGAGGTTTTTATAAATTTTAATCGTGTATTTCTGATTGTCGCTTATCGTGTAAAATGAAACGGCATTTAATGTCTCTTCAAATGATGAACTGCTTGTAAAGACATTTGCACCGGTAAAGTCATTTCCAGGAATACTTACTGCATCAGACCAGCCGTTTCCGTCATACTGATATATATTTTCATAGTTTGCTGTAGTTTCAACTGCCATTGTGTAAATATCACTTATTGACGGTTCTTCGTATGAGAGCCAGAAATATCCACCGTCATTGTACTTTGTTCCGTAGCTGTTAGCTATAAGCCACGCACCGTTTGAGGATGGACGACTGCCCTCCTTGAAGTTGTCTTTTGAGTAACTGTCATCCCATCCGATAATGGTTACGCAGTGATTTGCAGCCTGTTTTGCAATATTTCCGGTGTATGTAGTCTGATAATAAGATTTACCGGAATTTGTGTTTGTCTCAAAACCTGATGCATCGTAGTAGAGTGATGCATTTAATGCACCCTGGTTCATTATGGCTTTTTTGATAGTGCTTCTTGTAGTATAGTCAAGACAATCTGCATTCTGGAGATGAACATATGAATCATATCGCAAAGATTCACCGTTTGCTGTCATAGTATTTATCATTTCCTGCTCTTTGTCTGTTGTATCAGCGTTAAAAGGTGCTGCTTCTTCTTTTTCGGCACCTGACCATGCGGCAAGAGTGAATATGGCTGAAAGTGCATTTCCACCTGCATCGTAAGCGTTTAAGGTCTGTCCCTGACCAAATGGGTTGAATACATCTGATGGAAGGTCTGTACCCTTAATAGAGCATCCGTCACCATACATAGGGCTTTGTGTGTTTGTAATAGGATTGTATGAATACCAGGTAAGATGGCTTTCTGAATAGTCAGCAGTTTCAATGGTGTTAAGTCCGTTTAATATAGAGTTTGATTCCATGGCTTTTACGGCGGCAAAAGCCCAGCAGCTTCCTGTAACACCCTGGTCTTTGATAGAGGTTGTCTGTCCGTATTTTCTAAGATCATATGATGATGGGACAGAAGTTGCCTTTTTTCGAGTTGAAGGAAGGGAAGCGGAAGAACCGTCAAAATCAATTTTTTTGCCGTTTTCATCAACATATGAATAACGGAGAAGTCCGTCGTTGTTTTTTGAGACAACTCTTGACATTACAGACATATTGTCTATGCTTTTTTTGGTTGTTGTTTTCGCATCTGTCTGCACGGGAGCGTTTAAGCCTGCTATTGCAACACCTGCTGCGAGTGCACCGCAGAATGCTTTTTTTAAGTAAATGTTTTTCATAGTGTAAATCCTTTCACATAATTTATGTAATAGGTATTTGCGAAAATAATTATATGTTGTGTTATAGATGCACAATCTAATCTCACATTATGATAGTTTCGCAATTACCTAAATTTGCGTAATAAAATATTTATTTGTGAGTAAAACGCCGGTTTTGCTCTTTTTTATTTTACAGTAAAATCAGCTTGGATACAATAACCTTGTACACTGCATATATAAGAATAGCAGAAATACCTTAAACAAAGTATAAATATTTTATGAAACTTTTTTAATATGTAAAAAATATATATGACTTTATGCTACAATATCATTATGTCAGAAAAGTTGCATGAATAATATAGAAAGGAATTGGAATAAAAATTGGAAGAAAATAATAGGGAGTTAAGAAAAAAGATATGTGTTCACCTGGCTGTATGCCTGGCATTTATACTTATTGCAATATTTGCAATACCGCCGCTGTTTCGACTGTGTCTGCCGCTGATAGTGGCATGGTTTATAGCAATGATTGCAAATCCGCTTGTAAGATTTCTTGAAAACAAGATAAAGATAATGAGAAAACATGGAACTGTAATAGTTATAGTGCTTGTTCTTGCACTGATATGTGCGGCTATATATGGTATTATTTCGTTTATTGTTGTGCAGACGAGTCTGCTTATAGATGACCTGCCAAGCATATATGAGTCAGTAGTAAACAATATCCAGCAGGCGATGAGCGTCCTTCACGAAAAGATAAATATAATTCCGGCAGATGTGCAGAGTATGTTGGGAAAGAAAAATGTGCAGCTCAACGAGTATATACTAACTGCGTTAAAATCACTTAAGACAAGTCCGGTATCGACAGTCGGAAATGTTGCAAGTTCGCTTATTGACTTCTTTGTATTATTGATACTTACACTTATGATGATATATTTCTTTGTGGCAGACCACGACAAGATAAAAGAAGAAGTTGCAGTTCATATGCCGGAGTCGATAAAAAAAGGCTGGCAGATGGTAAAGGATATTATCGTAAAGGCTATAGGTGGGTACCTTAAAGCCTGCTTTCAGATAATGATAGTAGTATTTGTGATACTGTTTATAATTTTTTTGCTAATGGGACAAAAATATGCGGCACTTATCGCACTTATCACGGCATTTCTGGATTTTCTTCCTTTTTTGGGAACGGGAATAATTTTTACACCGTGGGCAATTTATGAGATAATAACAGGGGATTATAAAGCAGCAGTAATACTTGTGGCAGCATACTTTATCTCTTTGTTTGTGCATCGAATACTTGAACCTAAGCTTATAGGCGACAGTGTGGGTATGAGTCCGTTTTTGACACTTATATCAATGTTTATTTTTTACAAGCTTATAGGTATGCTTGGACTTATAATTGGTATTCCGATAGCAATGGTATTGCAGGCATTTTATGAGGGTGGAGTATTTGACAATACGATTCGCGGCATAAAGATACTTGTAAAAGATATAAATGAATATAGAAAATTTTAGATGAAAATAAGAGGTCACGGAATATCTTGAGATAATCCGTGACCTCTTGGTTTGAAATTAAAAATGATATTTTTTCTGCTGTGCTCTGCTTATCATAAAATCGCGTGTGGCAATAGTCTGGAAAGCACCGTTCATAATGTGGAATAAGACAACACCGATGAAAATACCTATAAGGGAGAATACGCAGTCATCAATATCTCCACGGCCAAGTCCTGTCATATACTGTGCGGCTTCAAGGGCAGCAGGGAAAAGGATGTATATGATTATCCTAAACACAAAATTTAATTTTCTGAGTGCAACCCTGCAAAGATAACCGAAAGGAATACCCAGGCAGACAAGCTGTAATGCATAAAAGACAAATTCATTTATGCTTTTACCTGCTTTGAATGTGTGTTCAATGTAAGTTCCGGTAGCCATAAAAGGTATAAAGTTGTGTGCACCGAATTTGAGGCTGTGATATGGTGGGACAATAGGTGTTATAAAATATTGTTTTGCAATCACGAAAATATATATCAGTGTAAAGAAAATGCACATACGATTGAAAAATTTATGGTAGCCGTCAAATCTTGGTCCTCTGTCAAACAGGTCACGAAGCGTGCAATAAAGGAAAGGAATGATCCAGTTTGCCAGTACAAGACATGGGAGCCAGAAATCAAAACATATCCATTCATTTGGTTGAATGACATATATAGCTATGGCAAAGACAAGCGTTGAAACAGTCATACTTGCTGCGTGTAAAAAGTTGTAATCATAATTTAGAGATGATTCTAAGAAAAAATGTGCAAGAAGTACTGATGCAACTCCGGCAAATATAACAGACACATAGTGCATAGGTACAAGGTAGTAGAGACACATTGTAGTGATAAGTGAAAGCAGACTCAGTAAAAGTACAAGACTGCTTATGTTTACGGTTCTTTTGTTCATAATAATCCTCATTTCTGCACACATTTTTTGTACTTATCAGGTTTGTGCCGGGTGTGCACGGACACAAATCCTGCGTGATTTTTCACATTATTTTGAAAGAAGATTTTGGATGCTGTTATAGAACAAAGCATATCTTCTATAGACTATTTATAATAATAAGCTGAAATAAAAATAAGTCAATATGAATTGGAAAGAGTTTACAAATTTTGTGGGCGGGTGCATCAATTTAGTAACAGTTCAGCCTTTTATTTCCTCAATTCATAAACCTGCCAGCAAGCTGTCAGTCGCTGCTTTGCAGCTTATGTTTACTCATTTCAGAAATGAAAGGCTATTCTACCATAAAAAGGTACTTAACAATACAATGAACAAGCTCATTGTATTGCCAATTATCTTTTTATGGCTGAACTGTTACCATCAATAAAAAAAATTTAAAAAAAGTGTTGACATATGTTTCGTTGTCTGGTATAGTAAGGAAGTCGCGTGAGACAAGACAAAAACACACGACATCGAAA
>UMJC01040341.1_pt1 | contig 21963 bp, 14 predicted proteins | sample 1965941 | NCBI WGS metagenome assembly UMJC01 (sample SAMEA4836141, study PRJEB28245) | human gut metagenome | biome: gut microbiome; material: fecal sample | place: Denmark | collected 2008 | reverse complement strand
TTTCCCTTAAGAGGATTTGTAAATTCTGTATAACTCGTTGTATTAGTAGCAGCATAACCAAAATACTGATTCAAAACATAACTGCCCTTATCTGAATTATATTCAACATTCGATTTTGTTCCTTTTGAAAGAGATTTCGCAGTTCCTGTCTGACTTGTGTTTACCTTATTTTGCAAACCATTCTCAAATGTATAATCAGCCGTAAGTCCTGTCTTTGTATCTGCATTTGACAAGCTTTTTACTGTTGTACTATATGTTTTCTTTGAATAATATGAGCCATTTGAAATTGTTGCCGTAATTTTAACTGCTGTGTCTTTTGATACAACCTGCACTTCACCTGTATTTGAGATAACAGATGGATCTGAAGATTCCCATGTAATCGTTGACCCCTCTTTACCAGATGTTGGAAGTTCAAGGTTCGTATATAAAGCTGAAGGAACATTTAATGATAATTCTTTTGTATCCTTAATAACCTTATACTCGTCACTATATCCTTTAGTTCCCCAGAAAGTTACATTATTGCTTCCAACGGTTGTAAAGCACATTGACTCATATCCTGTGCCCTCTATCTTCTGCTTAATAAATACACCCTTGTACTCAACACCACCCACTTTTATGGTTACATACGGTTTAGAATCTGACTGTTTCCATGTACCCGTAAAATCACCTGTAACCGTTCCATTTTCTTTTAATGTTATCTTCTTTTCCTGGCAACATCCAAGTTTACGCGTTTTTACTGTCGGCTTATGATATATAACTGTATATTCTCCTGTAACATCTGATTTTGCATATGCAGTATCAGACAATTTCTCACCCGAATACTCAAACGGTGTTGCCACAAGACCGCCGTTCTCTGCCGTAAATAACTGGTGAACTCTCATCTCATGACTTTCAGTTCCGTCATTAAAACGTGTATGATATATCACATATGCTTTTCCGTCATCATCAACAACTGCTGAGTTGTGTCCCTGAGCCACACGCCCTTTGTCAAGATAATGCCAGTCATAGTACGACATAAGACGCTCGCCTGTTGTAGAATTACCATACTGGTCTCCACCTGCTTTATTACTTGTGGTCGATGTGTTTGTTGCACCATATCTCGCATCATTTCCAGCCACATCTTTATAAGGTCCCTTGATATCACTTGATGAGAATACACGCATATTGTATCCTCCTGTAGCTGTAAGTCCGCCATATGAGAGGAACAGATAATATTTTTCACCTATCTTTTCTATATAAGATGCTTCTCCTGATGCCGACGAACCACCTGCAAGTTTATATCCCATATAAGGATCTGTCGTATTGTCCTGATATGTATATTTAGTAGTCTTATCACGAAGTCCTGTTTCAGAATTAAGTTTAAACATCCATATACCACCGGACCATGAACCATAACTCATCCAAAGATTTCCAGCGTCATCATATGTAACACATGGGTCTATAGCATGAGCACCATATCTGTTATTCCAAGATGTAGCACTGCAATTTGTAGTTCCATCTTTAGGGACATATGATGTGTTTCCGTACCTATCAGAATATTTATATGTCTTTGTATCTGCTATAAGCTTTTTTGCCTCATCCTCTCCTACTACCTTTGCAAAGTCAGTGCTTGTATATGCGTGGTCACCTGACTCGGTAAAACCCGAATAAACAACCGTTCCTCTGTTTGTCCAGTCACCATCAAGGTCATCTGATGTAAGAAGCACAATGCTTGAGTTCCATGAACAGCCGTTGATACTCATATACATACACCATGCACCCTTTTTATTGTTATCATTTACATAATCAGCATTCCAAAAAACATCAGGTGCCCAGAGATTACCTGTCCAATTATAAGCGCTGTCACCTGCTTTTGCCCATTCAAATGCCTTTTTAAAAAGTGCCTGACATTTTGTATCGTCATTTATATTATTTGTAAATTTATTCCAATTCTGTAAATCTGTCGACCATGCAAAAGCTCTGTGCGAACCAAAAACAAAATAAACTTCTTTTCTTGTTTTATTTTCATCTTGCTCACCATAAATTTTCACACTTTTATTGCCTGTGTATTTTGTATCGGTATAACCGATAACAATTGACGGATCATGTACAGAAACATGAGTCTTTTTATTCGATGAACTGAAATACTTATTATACTTGCTTGTCACATCAGCAGAAGATATTTCCGTCGTGGCAGCTTCTGCTTTTTTCTCATACTGTAGCGGCAAATTTGGCACTGCCGTAAGTGCAATCACTGCTGACATGGCAATAGCTACCGCTTTTTTAATCTTATGTCTTACCATATGCTTATCTCCTTTTCAATACTTTATAATTTTTTGTGATGTTGGATTCAAAACATATTTTTCAAGATGTTAAAATCATACATTGCAATCTGCTTTTAACCCGAATATCACTTTATTTTTTTAATGTAAGAAATCAGAAGGAGGAGCTGACTTTATGTCAACTCCCCCTCAATGTACATAAATAATATCTTTTTTGAAACTTTTTTATTTTTTAACAGTAACCTTAATCATCTTTGTTGCTACCTTATACTTAGATGTCTTCTTACTTGTAATCTTAATAGAAACTTTTCCTTTCTTAAGACCTTTTATAGTAAGTTTGTTTTTCTTAAATGTTACCTTTGCAATCTTAGCATTCTTCTTAGAAAGTTTTGCTACTGAAAGTTTTGCTTTTGAGTTTACTGAAACTGCAAGCTTAACTGACTTTTTTGTCTTAACAGTCACTGAAGAAACTTTCTTCTTGCCATTTTTAACAGTAATTTTTGCACTCTTAAGTTTCTTTGCCGGTTTCTTTGTATTACTTGGTTTCTTTGTAGGTGCTACAGTTGGTTTAGCTGTTGGTTTTGCACTTGGCTTAGCTATTGGCTGTGTGCTTGTTCCCGGTGCCGGTTTTGCACTTGTTCCCGGTGCTGGTGTTGCACTTGGCTTAGCTATTGGCTCTGCCTTTGCTGTAACTGTAACCTTACATTTAGCTGAAAGATTTGTGCCATCTGCTGTTGTAAATGTAATCTCAGCTTCACCTGCTGCTACTGCTGTAACAAGACCTGCTTCATTAACCTTTGCTACTGCTTCGTTTGAAGATTTCCATGTACCCTGCTGAAGTGCTGTACCAGGTGTAACCTCTGCTTTGAGCTGGATCGTCTTACCAATTTCTATTGATGCTGTTTCCTGGTCAAGTTTAACTGCTGTTGCAACATCAGTAACTTCTGTTGTTGAAACTTTAACTTTGCATACTGCTGTAAGTGTATTTCCTGAAGGAGTAACTACTGTAGCTGTGATATTTGCCTCACCGTCTGCTACTGCTGTAACCTTTCCATCCTCAGAAACCTTTGCAACTTCTTCTTTGTCAGAAGCATATGAAACTTTGCAATCTTCTATTTTCTCTGATGTATTCTCAGGATCTAATACTAATGCCGGAAGATTTTTAACATCATTTTTAACTTCACCAGTTGCTTTAATCTTTGAATTCTTAAGTTCTAATGTTTCTTCTTTGAACTTAACTCCTGTTGCTACCCAACCGTCGATAACTTTGTCTGCATCAACTGTTATTGAGCCTTCTCTTGTCCATGTTTCACCATTCTTGATAGTGAATGTGTATGTCTGACCTTTTGTAAGTCCATGAACTACTGCTGAACCGTCTGTTCCACATACGGCTGTTGCAACTTCTGTTCCGTTTGCATCTTTAACACTGATTGTTGCATCAGCAGCCTGGTTTTTGAATGTGATTGTGTTTAATGAAACATCAATACCTTTACTTATTAATGTGTCAACTTCTGCTGCATTTAATGCTCTGCCATATACCTGGACACCATAGAGTTTACCAAGTAAATCCAATCTTGCCATTACATCCTTGCCATCAGCATCTTTCATTTCCTTGCCATCAGAGTCCTTTTTTACGGTACTGTCTGTTGTCTGCATAAATCTGATTGAATCTGTGCTGTTAATTATCGAATCAACATCTAACCAGTTATCATCGTTGTTTGCATATGTGGCAGCAAGTTTACCATTAATGTAAATTGAATAGGCATCCTTATTTAATGTAATCGTATAGTTAATTGTCTTTTCGTCTAATCCCTCTGTCTGATATGAATTCCAGGCATAACCATTTGATAATACACCACCTACACCTGAGATAGTCTTTTCTGTACCAGAAGCATCCTTTACCTTAACTGTATTTGCAACAGCACCCGGCCATTCAAATATTCCCGTTGGTGACATCATTGCCAAGCCAAGAGTTCCTCTAAGTTTGTAAATTGTTTCTTTCTTTGTCTCACCTGTTGTTGCATCTGTTGATTCAAAATCATCATCATATAATCCGATAACATCACTCCAGTCAGCAACCTGATTTACATCAAGTGATTTTGCATTAAGTGATAATTTTGCATTGATTGTGAAACCTTTCTCTGATGTAGTATTTCTAAGTACACTACCGTCAAGAATCACACCATTTTTTCCATTGTATGTATATACATCATTTGCTCCGTTGATATAACCATCCTGAATATCAGAATCACCAACAGCCTTTAATGTATATCCGTCATTTGTAACTGTCTTTGCAGTCTTATCAACAGTCGATGTTTTATCAGTAAAATCTGTATTTACTAAAACATCAGATGTAAGATTTTCTGATTTACGAACAAGTTTTGCCTGAGCATCTGTAAGTGCATCTGCTGCCGCATCAACATCTGCCTGTTTTGCACCTGCTGTACTTGCTGCTTTCTTAGCTGCTTCAAGTTTTTCATTAAAAGCATCTGCTGTTTCTTTTGTATAACATTCTGAACGAATATCACTTGCTTTATTTATAGCATCTGAAATCTTTGTTGCATCAAATCCTAAATAAGCCGTCATTACCTGTGCCTCTGATAACGCTGTATCATAAAGTGACATATTTGCAATCGTACAGAATGACCACATAGACCAGCCACCATCTGTATGATATCCAATAGCGTTATTTGTAAAATTTTTAATATCATTAGCACTTAAACTTGCTTTATCAGATTTTGCACTCTTCTTCTTCACACCATCAATATAGTCAGTAACAGTATTCGTATCAACATCGTATGTTACTGTAACTGTATGCCATGTATCTTTTCCTAAATCTCCGCCAAAACTTCCATCAAGCCATGCACCATCGCCACCATATAAATTTTTTCCTGTTCCTATATTTCCATTGTAAGAACAATATATAGACTTTGATGTTGCTGTTTCACCATCTCCAAGTGGTGCTGAAAAATTAAATAATGGCTCTGACCATTCATTACCCGGCCAATCTGAAGTATGTTTCTGATATTTCACCTGAACAGTAAGACCGTTACCTGAATAACTATTAAACAATGTATTTGGCAATGTAGCATGACCGTTTGTTAATTTCAAACCATCAGCAGTAGCCTCTCCGTTTTCTATACCTGTAACTTCTCCGTTTCCATTTGCTTCTTTAAGATTTGAATTTGTAAAATCAAAGCTTGCAAACGGGGTTGTTGCATTTGCTGCTTTTGCTTCTTCTTTCAGTTCCGGTATAACATTAACACTTGTTAATACCATTGAAGCTGAGATTACAACTGCCGCTGAACGCTTAAACAATTTTGTTTTTCTCATAAAATGTCTCCTCCTATAATCTTTTTAATTCTTTAATTTTTTTCTCAACCTTGGTCCTTAATCTATCTCCAGATTTCAACCAAAAAGTATTCCAGAAAGCCTTTAAATTTTTCTAAAATACTTTACATTATTTTGGATAACCTAAGAATACCATAAATTAGTAATTATTGTCAACAGATTTTTAACTGTATGTTAATTTTTTGTAAACTTTTAACAAATCATGCATTTTTTGTTCATTTTTGCTTTTTGTAAACTATTTTATTCAAATGTATAGAACCATAATAATTACAGTGTTTATACCATGTTTATTAGTCTGCATATAGCACTGTTTATTTCTATATTTTTATATTGTTTTTGGTGATTTTGCACAAAGAATATTTATAAGGCAATAGATTTTATAATGGTGATTTTTGAGTATTTTATGGTGAAATCGTTTTTATATATAAATATTTGCTTTTCTGACGATAAATATCACTCCTACAGACATGCCGCAGCTATTTTTTTAATTATCTCTCTTATATATTCTTCTGACTTTGACACCTTTTTAGCTATATACGGCACTGACATATTGCAATCGGTATATAAAGTCTCTATCCTGCCCTCCTTGCGTCCTTCCTGCACTCCTTCGTTTCTTGCCTGTTCTTCACCAGCCTTTATCTCTTCCTTAAAAAATTCTCTTAATACTTTATTCATAATCCCTGTCCCTCCATTCTTTATACTGCCAAATAATTCCTGATTTGATGATACCATTATCCCCAGTAATAAATTTATACAATCCTTTTCAAACGGCTCTTGCAGTTCAAAGGCTTCATCCAAAAAATTTTCTCCTACTTCTGCCGTTCCGGCTTTTTCGCCATATTAACATAATACTGTCAGCTTTTTCTATCTGCATTTTTCACATACCGTATTCTTATTTTCTGTGTAATTCTTACAATGAACATATACCTTTTTATGAGATTTAATGAGATTTCAAAAAAGAAGCTTATGTCTTAACTTCTATCCATCCTATTATTAAAACATAAGCTTCTTATATTTCTTATATATATATTATATTTATTATATTTATTCGACCGGCTCTGCCATTATCTGTATTTTAAGTATCTACAAAATAATCATAATATTTTATTAAATGGTGCGGACTAAAAACTCACCCTATTTTAAATGTTTCTTTGCTTTAAAGAAATCTCTTGTTTCTTTTACGACAACACCGCTTAACGCAAATATTGCTATCATATTTGGCAGTGCCATAAGTCCGTTAAATATGTCTGCGATTACCCATACCGCACTTACTGTCATGTAAGGTCCGATAAATACTGCAAGTATATATACCCAACGGAATACTTTTACTTTTTTCATATTTCCATTTGTAAGATATTCCAAACAACGCTCACTATAATAATCCCATCCGAGTATCGTTGTAAAAGCAAAGAATACAAGACAGAGCATCAAGACAAATGCGGATACTCCTGCCGGGAACGGAAGACCCTGCTTAAACGCATATGTTGTCACCTGAACACCCTCAAGTCCCTTAACTTTCCATGCTCCTGTGAGTACGATTGAAAGTCCTGTCATTGTACAGATAATTATTGTGTCAATAAATGTTCCTGTCATGCTGACAAGGCCCTGTCTTACAGGTTCGTGTGTCTGAGCTGCTGCTGCCGCTATAGGTGCACTTCCAAGTCCCGCCTCATTTGAGAATATACCACGGGCAACACCTTTTTGCATTGCAACGAGCATACTTCCCGTCACGCCGCCTGCAACTGCCTGCGGATTAAATGCAGCTTTTACAATTATCACTATGGCATCAGGAATTTTTGTTATATTGCATATGACAAGCACTACTGCAAATATAAAATAAATTATTGCCATAAAAGGAACTATTATCTGACTTACACTTGCAATTCTCTTAATTCCACCTATAAGTACGGCTCCAACGCAGAATGCAAGAATAAGTGATGCAATTACTACCGTCCATGAATATGTACCTATTCCGGGGATTGATACCGTATGTGCCTTATTTGGATCAAAAAAATTCTGAACAGCACTTGATATTCCATTCACCTGACTGAATGTTCCTATTCCAAAAAGTCCTACACAGACTCCAAAAAATGCAAATATTTTTGCAAGCCATTTGAATTTCTTACCCATTCCAAGCTCTATATAATAAAACGGCCCGCCAAGACTGTGATTGTCTTTATCTACCACACGGTATTTGACCGCCAGAAGTCCCTCTGCATACTTTGTTGCCATTCCGAACAACGCTGTTACAACCATCCAGAAAAGTGCTCCGGGTCCGCCTGCTCCAACAGCCGTTGCCACACCTACTATATTACCCGTTCCTATTGTTGCACTAAGTGCTGTGCACAATGCCGCAAAACTTGATATTTCGCCTTTTCCACCCTCTTCATTTTTAACCATCCATTTTAATGCAAGTGGAAGTCTGCGAATCTGCAAAAATCCAAGACGAAATGTAAGCAAAATTCCACCTGTTATTATGATTGCCATAAGTGGAACTCCCCAGACGAAATCGTCAATGTTAGCTAATATCTTATTAATACTATCCCACATGATTTTCTCCTTTTGTATATAATTTAATATTTTTACACCAAACTAAATTATACGCAAAAAGAGTGTATCAGGCAAGAATTTTTTTTACTGCCGGCTCACAAACCTTAAAATAAATTGACAAATTATTTGCAAAAAAGATTATTCTCAACTATTTTGCAAGCCGCTTTACAATCTGACGTTTACTTTATCAGTCTGTTGCCAAGAACTCATTTTTACCAGCTGCATCTGCCACAGTTAGTACATTTGGTGCAGTTACTCTTTGCTTTTCGCCTTTGCGGTGTAAAATCAGATGCTTTCACCTCTATATCACCGCTTTCTATATCCTGTTTTTTTATCTCAGTTTTAATATTTTCCGATATAAATATAATGCTGTCTTTCGTTTTTTCTATTTTAATCGGCGTAATTTTAAATATTCCGGGATTCATGCAGCTTTCCACAGCATACGGCTCTATTACTTTTAACAGATTATTGTCTTTGTCGTATATTTCTATACGGTTATTTTCCAAATTCAGTTCATCCGGCTTTTGTATATTCATATTTTTCACTCTTTCTTAATTGACCTATGGCACATACTGCTTCAGTCAATACAGCCGCCGCAACCGGCTCTATCCATATTCCTGTAACTAAAAAAAGTTTTGGCAGCACAAATAAAAAAAATGGTGTATATATTATTGCTTCTCCATAAATTATTATTGATGCTTCCTGGTGCTGTCCTTTTCCGTTCATTATCGTTATGCTTAGTCTGTTTAATCCATAGAACAACAATGATATAGCTGTTATCCTAAGTCCCTGCACAAATGGTTCATAATTTTCACTGCTTAGTGAGAAAACTTTATGAAATACGGGTGCAGCGGCAAAAAGCAAAAGCATTACTAATATTGATACACAAACCACAAGCCTTGTCACAACACCTTTTATCTGCTTTTCTTTCTTTTCCATATTTTCTTTTGCCGCACACATACTAAAAAGCGGCTGCACTCCGTCTGCTATACCGGTGAGCATATTCTGAGCCGGATATACAAGATACGATATGACCGCATAACAAGCCACCGTCCTACTCCCACCATACGAAAGACATTGATAGTTTGTCAAGGCAAGTACCCAGGTAGGAAGAAGTGAAATTCCAAATGAAGCTATGCCGCCTAAAAAAATCTTTTTTATATATCCTGACCTTTTTTCATCCACATCTTCTCTGCTTAATGCACCTGATTTTTTTATGCTCACACTTGCTATAACACTTGTTACCAACTGTGAAAGCACCGTTCCAAGTGCCGCTCCTCTCATTCCCATCTGAAGTACAAAAATAAATATCGTGTTAAATACAAAATTTGAACAGACACCACTTATCGTTGCTGCCATAGCCTGTATTGGCATATTAAGATTTCTGACTATCGGGACAAGTCCTGCTCCAAATATCTGTAAGAGTGCCGCTGCCGCTATTATCCTCGTATATTGTACCGCAAGCGTATGCACTTTTCCCTCTGCACCGAGCATTTTCATAAGATACGGTGCTGTCATTTCAAAAATCACACTGTATAAAATACCTGCACACGCCAAAAAGACAAAAGCATTTTTTAAAAATTCTTTTGCCTCTTTCTCATGTTTTTTTCCAAGTGCGGAAACATAATTTATCCCACATCCGACTCCTATACCTATACCGCTCGCAATGATAAACGCCGGCACAGGCCATGCAATATTTATTGCTGCAAGTCCGTCCTCACCTATATTTCTGCCAATAAATAAACCGTCTATTATCGTGTTAAGTCCGCTTATTACCATACATACCATTGCAGGTATGCAGTTTCTAAGCACTTCTTTTTTTGTATTTTTCATCTTATTGCTTTTTCCGTTTCTATATCGAAGAAATGAATTTTTGACTCATCAAATCCAAAGTGATACTCCTCATCTTCTCTGAAATCACCATTTCCCTCAATGCGTATTGTTACATTGCTATTAAATTTATTTTCACTCTTCATCGTATCATTACAGTTTTTTACAACATTTTCCTTTGAAGAAATTTTCTCATTTTCAATACTATCACTTTCGCCAGCCGTTTCCAAGTGCAAATATGAAACTGCCCCATCCGGCTCATAAACTTTTAATCTTGCTGCAAGGCTGCTCTGAAACATCTCATCATCCATACCCTTTACCTGTAAAAATATGTCTTCAGGTCTTATTCCAACATAGACTTCTTTATCAAAATATCCTCTTTTTCTCAAAAGTTCAGCATTTTTTTCTGACAGTCTGTATCTTCCAAGTCCACCGATAAAAAGCATTACATTCTTTTTTTCCTGAACGACTTTTGTTTTCCAGACATTCATCTGTGGGGTTCCTATAAACTGTGCTACAAAAAGATTTGACGGTTTGTTATAAAGTTCTTTTGGGGTTGATGCCTGCTGAATTTTTCCATTGTTTAACACGACTATCTTTGTTCCAAGTGTCATTGCCTCTGTCTGGTCATGCGTAACATAGACGAATGTTGCATCTGAATGTTTATAAAGTTCTTTAATCTCCATACGCATCTGGGTTCTGAGCTTTGCATCAAGATTTGACAATGGTTCATCCATAAGAAATACCTTTGGTGTTCTGATAAGTGCCTTTCCTATTGCAACTCTCTGTTTCTGACCGCCCGAAAGCTGCCCCGGTTTTCTTTTAAGAACTTCTTTTAGACCTAGCATATCTGCAACTTTTTCAACATTTTCTTTTATTTGTCTTTTAGGTACTTTCTTTATCTTCATACTGTATGCTATATTGTCATACACTGACATATGCGGATAAAGGGCATAATTTTGGAAAACCATTGCTATATCTCCGTTTGCCGCCATTTTTTTATCAAGCACTTTTCCATCTATATAAATACTGCCTGCCGTTGCCTTTTCAAGACCTGCTATCATTCTTAATACCGTCGATTTACCGCAGCCTGAAGGTCCAACAAACACAACAAATTCTTTGTCTTTAATCTGTAAGTCAAAGTTTTTTACTGCAAAACTTCCACCGTCATATTTTTTTTCAATTCCGTCCATCAACAATTCTGCCATAACTGTAACTACCTGCTTTCCTGTATTTCTATATTCTTCCAGTTGTACATAAGTTGTCCCACATCAGCGATTATAAAGTCTGCACTTTCTTTCAATTCTTCTTTTTCACCGACACCACTCAACACTCCAACTGCCAATGCTCCACCGTTCTTCGCAAACTGCATATCCGTATTTGTATCTCCTACTACCATTATCTCATCTGAATTTATTTCAAATCTTCTTTTAAAATCTTCTATTATATCTGATGACGGTTTTGGTTTTAAAACCCCGTCATCAGAGCCAACATATGAAAAGAAATGTCTGATGCCAAGTCTGTCAAGACATTTAAGAGCCGTATGCTTTGTATCAGCAGTAGCAAGCCCCACTATCAGCTTTCTGTCCGACAGCCACTTAAATAATTTATCAAGGTCAGCGGTAGGTAGGATATTTGCCGTGCTTTTAGTAACTTCTTCAAAATAAAGTTCTTCAAGCTGTTTAGAATAAAGACTTAACATTTTATCATCTGCTTCTATCTCAAAAACCTCAATGACTGCTTTCGTCATATCCCTGTAGGTCATTGCTGCAATGCTGTTTCCAACGGCTTTCACCGCCCTTGAAACATTTTCCTCATCAGCATCAATCCCTATCTTATGGAGAAACTTTGGCATCACCATTTTAGTAGCCTCATTCCACAACTCGTCAAACTTAAGAAGCGTACCATCCTTGTCAAACAAAATCCCCTTAATCACCGCTCGTCCCCTCTTTCCATGTACTTACTTAAAATATTTGTAAAACTATCATAATCTGAAATTAAATTGTGAAATATAACAAATAATTAGTTTCACAATCACTAAAAATTATTTTGAAACTGAACTCATAGCTTCCTCTGCTGTTTTCTGAGCCTCGTCAAGTGCATCTTTTGCAGATACGCCCTCAATCTCAACTTTATCTGCTGCTACCTTGAGTGCGTCATAAATCTTTCCGCCTGTAGGGTCTGTCGGAAGTACAGAACCATGTGAAGCCTGCTGTAATGGTACGAGTGCCTGTGGATTTTTCTTTGTATAATCCTTAAATTCTTTTACATCCTGTGTTGATTTTCTAACTGCAACATAACCTGTTTCCATAGACCATTTAGCCTGATTTTCAGGCGTAGTGAAGTACTTTATAAATTCATAAGCACCTTTCTTTTCTTCATCTGAAGAATTTTTGAGGATAACGAGATTCTTAGCTTCTGCTGCCGGAGCTGATGCATTATTTCCAAATCCCGGCTGCTGCATTGCACCTACGATACTAAAGTCAAGGTCTGCCTGATCTCCTGACGAACCGGTATAACCGCCTGCCTTATTCTGCAAAACATCATCAATAGTTGTGTACCAGTATTCCCATCCCTGTCCGCCGGAATGAATTTTCATTATCTTATCATCGTGAATCCATTTTTTAAAGCTGTCCCACACTTCAACCCACGCATCACTGTTTACACACACTGTCTTTCCATCATCACTAAAAAGACTTCCGCCGTTACTGAGCACTGCATCAACAAGATTGTCCTTGCCCCACATAGGTTCCCAGCCTGTCATGCCCTTATTTTTTTCAGTAATCTTCTTAGAAGCATCTGCTAAATCCTGCCATGTCTTAATGCTTTCAGGCTTAATTCCTGCATTTTTAAATGCTTTTTTATTGTAATAAAGTACCTGTGTAGTTCCATAAGCAGGGATTGCAAACGTCTTATTCTCATCATCAACACCCTGATTTAAAAACACATCAAGATAATCATCCTTATTAAAATCAGAATCATCCTTTGTATATGTACTTATATCTTCAAGAACTTTCTTCTGATTAAGAGTCCTTGAACTATTTACATCCAAAAGTGCAATATCAGGTGCAGTACCGCCTGCGATACCAGCCTGAACTTTCTGATAAGTCTCATCATAATCTGCCTGAGTAACACACTTAACCTTATAATCCGACTGCGACTTATTAAATTCATCAACAATGTCCGCAACAACATTCACGGCAGTCTTACCGCCGGAATACCAGAACTCAACCTCAACCGGACCATTCTTTTTAGAATCAGACCCACTCTTTACGGCAGACTTAGAACTTGTTCCGCAACCGGTAAGAAGCCCCACTGTCATACTCATCATCAACGCCATACATAATAATTTCTTTCTCATGATAATCCTCCATTTTTTACTTTATATATAATCTATTTTCCAGACATCTGCAAAACTATTATTACACTGAATTGAATTGCATAGATATAACATAGTCTATAAGCAGTTCTGCAGGTGTCTTTCTAACCTTTAACGCCCGTATCTCCACCAATACCATTGATAAACCATTTCTGGGTAAATGCGAACATCACTAAAAGCGGCACAACTATAACAGCACTTGCAGCCATAACCTTAGGCCATTCCGTACCGTAAGCTCCACCTTCTATAAAAAAGCTGCGAAGCCCCTGCGATACAAGACTTATATTTTTATCGTTAGTTATAAGTGACGGCCACATATAACTGTTATACATTGTTATAAAACTCATAAGACCAAATGTTATAAATGATGATTTAGTCATGGGCATTACGACTTTCCACAAAACCTTCATATTCCCCGCACCATCCATCTTTGCCGCCTCTATAAGCGGTGTCGGCACCTGCATAAATGCCTGTCTTAACAAAAATATTCCAAATATGTTTATCGTGTCTGAGATTATCAGACCCGTGTAGCTGTTTAAAAGTCCCAGTTTTGCAAGTATTATGTAACTTGGTATATATGTTGCCGCTGCCGGTAGCATATAAGTTCCCATAACTATCGCAAATAATATTTTTCTTCCCCTAAATCTCATAAATACCATTGCATAAGCAAGCATTGCACCTGTTATTATCTGTATCGCAACGACCACAACACTTACGAACAAACTATTTCCTATGTATTTAAGCATCGGCGATGCCGTAAATATGCTCACAAAATTTCCCCACTGTGCCTTTGCAGGAAATAATTTTGACACATCCATGACCTCCGCCTTTGTCTTTAATGCACTGATTATCATCCATATAAAAGGGAATACCGTAAATATACCTGCTATGACAAGAATAAACATTTTTCCGAATGTCTTTCCGATATTCCCAAAGACTTCAATGCTTTTTTCTAATGCCGGATTTCTCTCTGATGCACTGTCTTTGTCTATCTTTGTAATTGATGAAAATGTCTTTTTGGTTCCAAATCCTGTATATTTATTTTCATTTACTATATTCTGCTGCATTTTTCTCTCGCTTTCTAAAGTTTCATTTATGATTTCAAATCAAATATCCCTTAAATACCTTGCAGTCAAGCGAATATTAACAATCCGCTCTGATGCCGGCTCATTTCTTCTTCATAATTCACAATCTATATCAATAATGAACCCATTTTTTGGAAATAATAAACTGAACTACCGACAGCAGTACCGTTATTGCTATAAGAACTATTGCTACGGCTGTTGCCTGTCCCATGTCATATTCTTCAAAACCGAGCTGATAATACATATAAAGAAGTGTTCTTGTCGAACCTGACGGACCTCCCTGCGTAAGTATCTGAATCTGGTCATAAGCCTGCAATGAATTTACCATTGTCACTATCAGCAAAAAGAATGTTGTCGGTGATATACAGGGAAGTGTCACATCTTTGAAACGCTGCCATGCGTTAGCACCATCAAGTCCGTTTGCTTCGTAAAGCTCAGTCGGTACTTTTTCAAGTGCCGAGAGATAAAATATCATTGCATAACCGAGACTTTTCCACACCGTTACTACTATTACCGATAAAAGAGCCGTATCTGAACTATTTATCCATTGCAATGCAGGAAGATGAAAAAATTTTAATACCGCATTTGCAAGTCCGCTGTCGGGATTGAATATCCATGTCCACACGATAGATACCGCAACAGTCGGAGTTATCCACGGCGAAAAAAGAATGAATTTGAAAAATCCGCTTCCCCTGAATGTTTTTCTAAGAAGAAGTGCAAGTAAAAGTCCGCCGGCTATCGTTGGAAATAATGTTCCGATACTAAACCAAACAGTTGTGCCTAATGCTTCATAAAATCTGCTGTCCTTAAACAGCTTTATAAAGTTATCTAAAAATACGAAGTTATATGTAGGCGACATATAGTCCCAATCAGTAAAGCTTATGTATAATGATTTTAATATCGGATAAATCCAAAACACCATCAAAGGTATAAATGCCGGAAGTACAAAAAGCCACACACTTCCTATTTTCTTTAATTTACTGTTACCAAACATTTTTAATTCCCCATTTCTTTATTTTATTGACCTCGCCATAGCTGCACTGCTTCACCGAATGTCTTTAGTTTTGATTTTTTTCTTCCGTGAAATATCGGATTTACATAGCCTAAGAAACCGTAATCTTTAGACAATACCTCAAATCTTTTCCATTCCCAGTCAATGGTGTGCCAGTTTGTCACAACATCTGCCATATATGTCCGTTCAGCCCTCTTTTCAAGCACGACCTCTCTTTTTACTCCGTTTTCAATCAGATATAATTCAGGAATAATATTTTTTCCGTATGTTTCTTCATTTATTTTTATTGTCACACTCGCAACAATGTCATTTTCAAATTCAGAATCGCCTGTTATCTCTATCCTGTCACCGGGAAGATATTTTTTATTTTCAAAAAGAAAATAAACTTCCATTGTAATATATCTGGCAACTATGACATGACCTTTTGAAACCGCTTTCAACAGTTTAGAAGGCGTCATTCCATCCATATATACCAATGTTGCAGGGTCTCCCGGCACACTCGGCTCATCTGCCCCCTCGTACCTTTCGTCTATAAGGTTGTGCGAATCACTTCCCCCAAGTCCGAAAACCCTAAATCCCTGCTGCCACAAAAAATCTATAAATGATATAGCATCTTCATTTGCTTTTTTTGCATATTCATATGTCGGGTCATTTATTATCTCCATCAATCTTAGATTTTTCAATTTAAGGTCAAAATATGTCCATTTCCATATATGCAGGAATGGATGGTTTATACTCCAAAGCCATTCCTTTTCATCTGCTTCCCTGATGGTGTACTCTACTTCCTGACTTATCCTGTCCTCACCATCATGTTTTAAAATGTGTGTAAGTCTGCCCGGCATCCCAAGACAACCAAATATATTAAAATGCCCCAGACTTGTCGTAATCTCAACCCCCGGTACGACCATCACTTTTGCTTCTGGCCATCCGGTGTGCAAAACATTGTGTTCGGTCGGGATATAAAAATCCATTCCCATTTGTTCTGCCTTTTTCATCGCACTTCTCGTTGTCTCCTTTCCATCAGACAATCTCGTGTGTGTATGAAAATCACCTTTGTACCATCTGCTCTCGTCCGAATAATTCTTATCAATATCAAATTCTTTGTTCCCAACCCAGTCCTGTTCTCCCACCGGCTCTTTCACTGAAGAAATGTCATCAGAAATAGTAACTTTAACATTGAAACTGTTTTTCCCAAGACGCTGCATAACATATTCCCTAAATGCACATATTATAAACTTCCATCTGCCTATAGGAATATCTCCTGCTGTCCCACCTGCTGTCGTATGCATCCCATCATTTCCTATTATGAGCGTTCTGGGACCATACCCAATTTCCCTGAACATTCTAAACTTTCCATTACTATCCTTTACAATTATATAGCAAAGCAACGCATACTCTTTTGGTATATTTATTTTTATATTCATAATCTTTATTGGAGAACTGACATCCACTGTTTTTTCCTGCCATGTACTCCCGCCATTTTCAATATGATATATTAAAGTTTCCATGTGTAATCCTCACTTTTTATTGGTCTTAATTTCGTTGCTGCATCACACACTTGCAAGGCATATTGTCTAACAAGCCACTTATCAGCTTATTTCAGCATTTTCATTACTGTTTATATATGCTGTGACAGCTAAAACCAAATTCTTTTCTCTGACAAGGTTAATAATAGCAACCTTATGTAAAATCCATAACCATGAAATAGACAAATTTTTGTAAAATAATGTAAAATTCTTGTAACGCAGTAGTGTGTTACAAAAAAAAGCAAATTTGTGATATAATTACTCCAAAATCCAGATGCTCTGCATCTGTCGCACTTCGTGCTGTATGATTTTGTCGTTCACAAATTCGGTACAAGAGAACAAGCTCTCTTGCCTTGCGAATTTGTGATATAATGACTCCAAAATCCGAACTAAACTAGGAGGACTACTATGGAAAATAATAAGAAATATCTTAAACTGCTCGCCCAAAAATATCCGACGAAACAGGCTGTGAGCAGCGAGATAATAAATTTAAGTGCTATTTGCAACCTGCCAAAAGGAACTGAACATTTTATGAGCGATATTCATGGCGAATATGAAGCATTCTGTCATATTCTAAATAACTGCTCAGGTGTCATTCATGAAAAGGTTGACCTTTTATTCCGTGATACACTCAGCAATGTGGAAAGACAGGAAATCTGCACGCTGATATATTATCCCAAAGAAAAACTTGAAATGCTCCACAAGGAATGTGAACTCCCTGAAGAATGGTACCGCATGATGCTTGGAAATCTCATTGAGGTCGCAAAACTTCTCTCCTCAAAATACACACGCTCAAAAGTTAGAAAAGCGATGCCAAAGGAATTTGCCTATATTATTGATGAGCTTTTACATGTACAGAAAGACGAGGATGACAACCAGGTCCGCTACCACAAAGTCATTCTTGATACAATATTAAACATTCATAATGGTGATGAATTTATCATTGCACTCGCAAATCTTATAAAAAGACTTGCCGTTGACCATCTTCATATCGTCGGTGATATATTTGACCGTGGGCCATGTGCCGATATGATACTTGACCTGCTCATGGAGCATCATTCACTTGATATTGAATGGGGTAACCACGACATTCTCTGGATGGGTGCGGCTTGCGGAAACAAGGCATCTATAGCAAATGTCATACGAAACAATCTGAAATATAACAATACAAGAATCCTCGAAAACGGTTATGGTATAAGTCTTAGAAACCTTGCTCTTTTCGGAGAAAAAACATATAAGGATAAAGAACCGATGGACGCGGCACTCAAAGCAATATCTGTTATTTTATTTAAACTTGAAGAACAGATAATTTGCCGCCATCCTGAATATGAGATGAACGAAAGACTGCTTCTTTCAAAAATAAATCTTAATGATTTTACCATAAAAACTGCTGACTCTGATTTAAACAATAAAAATACTATAACTGCTAATACTTATATAAAAAATAACTACAATAAAAATGACACTGATACCGTTTCAGACAGCAACGGTAACTCCGATTGCAATCCGACGGAATTACTTTATAAATTATCAGATACAGACCTGCCTACAATAAATCCTGATAATCCCCTGGCACTTACTGAACAGGAAAATGCCATTATGGATGAATTACAAGCTGCCTTTATCGGAAGTAACCGTCTGCAGAAGCATATAAAATTTTTATACGAAAAGGGCAGTATGTATAAGATATTTAACAATAATCTGTTGTACCACGGCTGTGTTCCTCTTGATGAATACGGAAACTTCGACGGAATCACACTTGATGGAGTTGTCTATCAGGGCAAAAAATACCTTGATTATGCAGATAAAATGGCAAGACTTGCTTATCTTGACAATGACAACGAAAATGCACTCGATTTTATGTGGTTTTTATGGGCAGGTCACAAGTCACCACTCTGCGGCCGTGTCATAAAGACCTTTGAGAGAAGTATGATAAACGATGAGAATACATGGCATGAACCGACAAACCCTTACTACAGATTTTATCATACTGAAAAGACCTGCAATATGATACTTCACGAATTTGGTCTTTTCTCACCTGAATCACATATCATAAACGGTCACACCCCTGTAAAAACTATTGAGGGAGAATCACCAATAAGGGCAAATGGAAAACTTCTTGTGATAGACGGCGGTTTCAGCAAAGCCTACCACGAAACAACCGGTATCGCCGGATACACGCTTATATTTAATTCACATGGAATGAGGATCAAAGCACACCACCCATTTGAAAGTGTGTATAAAGCACTTAGAGATAATAAAGATATAGACTCAGAATCTGAGATAGTTTACACGGCAAGTCCAAGAATACTTGTCAAGGATACCGAAAACGGTAAACAGATACGAGATGAAATTTCAGACCTTAAGATGCTGCTTAACAGTGACGCCGTGAACTAATAACAATATCGGGCAGATATTCAAAATACTCTCTGCTGCTTACCTATAACACTGTTTGAAGTAACTTCCTTGATACTGTTAAACTACTGTCAATAAAAAAGAGCAAAACCAACATTTTGCTCCTGGCATCACACTACTTTACGAGCATTTTCCTATACTTAAAAAAAGACTGTTGCACTAAAATTTTATGCTACAGCCTTTTTTATTTTTTAATTTTCTCACTACTTATACTACAACATTTTTATTTAAAGACTCTGCAGATATTCTCCTTCTTCTATACACTCATCTACTGATTTTTTGACTGCTTCTTCATATGTCATGCCTTGTCTGTGATATTTTCTGGTTTATTTGCACAATTCATCTTTGTCAAACTTACTTTTTCCCAATAATCTTTCCTATTATAACCGCTATCACAATAGTAACAGCCATATCAGGCAATGTATTTCCTACAGGTATATCAACAGTCATAAGATAACGGTAAAGTACAAATCCTATCACCCATATAACTGCATTTATCATATCAACTTTCTTACTGCTCTTATCTGCTTTTAAGATAAAGTAATCTGCTATCTGTATAGCTATCATTGGAGCAAATACCGAACCTATAAGATACATAAAATCTGTTATATCATCCATAGGGAATAATATTGCTGCCACTGTTCCTATTACGGTTACTGCTATTGTCACATATTTTCCGTTTAATTTTGATAAAATAGTTTCACTTGATATTCCGGCTGAATATGCATCAAGGAATGTTGTTGTCACTGTTGAAAATACTACTATCAAAAGTCCGATAATTCCAAGCCCTGCTTTTACCATTATCTGTGCAACATCACTTTCTCCCGTAAATATAGCTGCACCCATTCCTATAATATACATCCAGCAGCTTACGATTCCATAAACTATAGTGCTTACAAGTGTTGCCTTTACAGGCTCTTTTGCTTCTCTTGTATAATCACTTATAAGTGGAAGCCATGACAACGGCATAGCTACCGCAAGCTCTACTGCTGCTCCAAAGCTCATGCTGTCGCCTGATACTTTTACTCCTGATGTATCGCTAAAGAATATAACCTTACACATTATTATAGTAAGAATAAATAATGCAGCCATTGCAACAGTATTTATTTTTCCAAGATTTGTTATTCCAATCACAACCCAGAGAATAATAAGAGCACCGATTACAAGACACCACACCCAGTTTCCTGTATTAAATATTCCATTTGCTGCAAGTGCTCCATCATAGATCATAATAGAAGTCCATCCCACAAGCTGAAGCACATTTAAAAATGCAAAAAATTTGCTTCCATCCGCACCAAAACTCATAGTAACAGTATCCATTGCACTTTTTCTTTCTTTTCCACCTATGATTCCTGCACAAAAAAGCATAAGGCAACCTATAATATGACCGATTATGATAGCAAGTATTCCTTTGCCAAAACCGAGCGATGCAAACGATGTTCCCGTAAGTATCTCGGCTATCGAAAGTCCGGCTCCAAACCATATAAGTCCGTTTTCAAATAATGATGTTCTTCCCTTGTTTTCCATTTAATTCCTCTTTCTTACTTCTTATTATTTCTTTTCTTCTTATCTTATATAAATATTTGTGAAACTCCCAATAAACTATATTTTGTTTTTGCAACTTTACATATCATAAACAAGGAGCTTATGACATTTAATATAGTATAAACTCTTTCAAATATAATGGATTGCTCCATTGCTACGCAATTTTGACCCTTATTTCATAAATTCATTGTCACACGCAAATGCGTAGTTCATAGGTCCGCTTCCCTTTCCAAGATCAAGCATTGCCGCAAGTGCTCCTGATATATAATCCTTTGCCCTGAGTACCGCCTTATCAAGGTCATATCCTTTTGCAAGATTTGATGCTATGGCACTTGACAAAGTACATCCGGTTCCATGAGTATTAGGATTGTCTATCCTCTTTCCCGTAAACCACTTGTAATCACCATTTCTATATAAAAGGTCATTTGCATCATTTATCTGATGACCGCCTTTCATAAGCACTGCACAGTCAAATTTTTCACTTATAAACTTTGCCGCTTCTACCATGTCATTTTCATTCTCAATCTTCATTCCTGATAAAACTTCACCCTCAGGTATGTTTGGTGTGAGAACTGTTGCTATCGGAAGCAGTTTTTTCTTCAATGTACTTATCGCATCATCAGTTATGAGTTTTGCACCGCTTGTCGCAACCATAACGGGGTCAACAACTATATTTTTTGCCTTATACTCTATGAGTTTATCTGCGATTTTTTCTATAAGTCCGCTTGCCGATACCATTCCTATCTTTACCGCATCAGGGTAAATGTCCGTGAATATCTCGTCAATCTGCTCTCCTAAAAATTCAGGTGTCACATCCATGATAGCAGTCACACCCGTAGTATTCTGTGCCGTAAGTGCAGTTATCGCACTCATCGCATATACTCCGTTGCTTATCATTGTTTTTATATCAGCCTGAATTCCTGCTCCACCGCTTGAATCACTTCCTGCTATTGTTAATGCTGTTTTCAAATTTATGTCCTCCTTTTTTTATTTATGTACTCTCGGAATT
>UMJC01046160.1_pt1 | contig 22836 bp, 17 predicted proteins | sample 1965941 | NCBI WGS metagenome assembly UMJC01 (sample SAMEA4836141, study PRJEB28245) | human gut metagenome | biome: gut microbiome; material: fecal sample | place: Denmark | collected 2008 | reverse complement strand
CTATTCTATTTTTACTATTTTATCTTTGTTTCTTATCCGTCTGCCTTTTCAACTCTTCTCTGCCCCATTTCACTATTGCTAATATCACAATCTCACAGTAAAATATAATAATCGAAAACGATCCTGCACCATGTTATTCATCAGAAATTTCCGGTTTGCACAGATTTACCGGGAATAAACAGAAGGAGACCAGCATGAAGGAAATATAACATTTAATTCTGCAATACAAGGATTTATCTGCGCCGTTTCAATCCGTGTTCCTTATAATACCGGTCTTTATCCTCATACATCAGGCGCTCCGATTCGTTTAAAAGCAGATCAATATCCTTAGGACCGTGTTCTTTCCATATCATGCCAACCGCCATTGTAACCTGATGTTCTTTCATATCCATGCGCAGTTTCTCAACGTGTTCCCTCAGGTCTTTTTCCTCAATTCCAAGACAAAGTACTAAAAATTCATCGCCGCCGATCCGATACAGACCATACCCCTTAAATACACCCGCTAAGCACTCACATGCCCTGATGATCAACCGATCTCCGGCTTCATGCCCCTGCTCATCATTGACCTTTTTCAGCCCTGTGATATCGCAGTACACTACACCGATCTGTTCCCCATTCCACTCATGCTCCACAAACCAGTCGACCGCATAACGATTGCCAAACTGAGTGAGCTGGTCACGATAACTCATGCGTTCTAACTGACGGAGCAGATTTCTTCTCCGAATGGAGGAAACAATAAAAGATCCCATGATATGAAGCATATCGGAAACATAATCTAATGATTCTGCCGGTGGATTATCCACTCCGTAAAATCCAATGATCTTTTTCTCCCAATAAAGTGGAACAACCACCAGTGAATGGATATCCTGACGTTTCAGATTCTTATACTGTTCCGAATCTTCCTCTCTGATGTTCTCCAGATTTTCAATTACAATGTTTTTATCTTCTTGAAAATTCCGATACCAGTTGGCACATAATTCTGGTGGAAGGTTCTGTAAATTATCTTTCTCCGGCTTGATTCCATTTGCAACCCACTCGTAAGTGTTGTCATCGTACCCATTCTCATTATGCTCAAAAATATATGTTCTCTCTCCATCTAATGCCTTTCCTATATATTCCAGAATGATGTCCAGCGATTTATCCGCAGAAGATGTTCCAAGGGCAAGACGCAGTCCCTCATTAACGATTTTTTCCAGTTTTTCGTAGCGGCGTACCACATTTTTCTGATGTTCCTGAGAACTTATATTCAGAGCAATCTCTATTCTATATCGTCTGCCATTGTCCTCCACAACAGTATCCTTAATTTTAAAGTATTTATTTAAAAGCGGGTTAAAATACCGCCACTCCTTAAACTGTCCTTCCTGCAGTTCATCATTATTGCAGATCGTACAGGGCAGGCTTGAATTCTGAAGCAATTCATAACATTTTTTTCCGGCAAGTTCCTCTTTTGAATGTATCCCATAAGTATCTCTCATCTTTTTATTCATATAAACCAGTTCATGGGTATCCGCATCTGCAACATAAACATATTCATTCATATTTTCAAAAAAATTCCAGATTCTTTCCATACCATTCCCCATTTCGTGCTTTTTTATAAAAACAATATTCTCATTCCTGACAAGCCTGAATACAAACTTATTATCTATTATAACTCAAAATTCGACAATATACAGTATATTTTTTCATTTAACCAGAAAAAGGAAGTATGAAAAATAAAAAATCATTTTTCACACCCCCTTTTCTCATTCAGGGCGACAGAAAGGTTCCCAAAACATTTATTTTATTGATTTATCCAAGGATCTCTTCTAAATCTGCTTCCGGTGTCGTAATCGGTGCGATTCCATAATTATCTACCAGATAATTCAGGATATTTGGTGAAATAAATGCCGGCAGTGTCGGTCCCAGTTTTATATTTTTTATACCAAGGTGGAGCAGTGTCAATAAAATGCAGACTGCTTTCTGTTCGTACCAGGAAAGCACCATGGAAAGCGGCAGCTCATTCACGCCACAGTCAAATGCCTCCGCAAGTGCCACTGCGACACGGATCGCACTGTAGGCATCGTTGCACTGTCCCATATCAAGGATTCTCGGCAGTCCACCGATCGTTCCAAGGTCAAGATCATTGAAACGGTATTTTCCACATGCAAGTGTTAAGATCATGGTATCCTTTGGCGTCTGTTTTACAAACTCTGTATAATAATTTCTTCCCACACGGGCGCCATCACAGCCTCCTACCAGGAAGAAATGGCGGATATCACCGGATTTTACGGCTGCGATCACCTGATCTGCCACGCCGAGTACCGTTCCGTGTCCAAATCCTGTCATGACCTTTGTTCCACCGTTGATTCCGGTAAATGCAGTATCCTCTTTGTAACCGCCAAGCTCTAACGCTTTTTCGATGACCGGTGTAAAATCCTTATCCTCTCCGATGTGAACCATTTCAGGATAAGATACTACCTCCGTTGTAAACACGCGGTCCGCATAACTCTCTTTGACCGGCATCAGACAGTTTGTCGTATAAAGAACTGGTGCAGGGATATTTGCAAACTCCTTCTGCTGATTCTGCCATGCGGTACCAAAGTTGCCTTTTAAATGTGGGTATTTCTTTAATTCCGGGTAGGCATGTGCCGGCAGCATCTCGCCGTGGGTATAAATGTTGATTCCCTTATCTTTTGTCTGCTCTAACAACAGTTTTAAGTCATAAAGGTCATGACCGGTAATGACGATAAATGGTCCCTTTTCCACCATCAGAGGAACTTCCGTCGGTACCGGGGTTCCAAAAGTTTCTGTGTTGGCACGGTCTAACATTTCCATGCAGGTAAGGTTTACTTTTCCTGTCTCAAGCACGAGTGGAAGCAGATCTTCCATCTCGAAATCTTCTCCGACTGCAAATAATGCACGGTAGAAAAAGTCGTTTACTTCCTCATTTGTATAGCCGAGTACCATGGCATGATAAGCGTATGCTGCCATACCGCGGATTCCGAATAAGATCAGGGATTTTAAGGAACGGATATCCTCATCTGCCTCCCACATCCGCTTCATATCATAATCGCTGGTATTGCCGCACGGTGACATGCAGGCTGCACATCCCGGCACCACTCTTCCTTTTTCTTCCCGGACACGGGCGATCATCTCACGCAGTGTCTCATCATTAAAATTCACATTCGTGATCGTTGTGAATAAACCTTCTATTATAATGCGGTCTGTCTGCTCTGTCTTTGGATTATTCATGCAGGCATGTGCAAGTCCCACAAGTGCTCCTGTCAGTTCATCCTGTAAATCCGCTGTCACGCTTTTCTTTCCACACACGCCGGCTGCCCCTGTACATCCACTGCATCCCGCTGTCTGCTCACACTGAAAACAAAACATATGATTCTCCCTTCTACTATCCTTCTTTTTAATCTAAAATTTTTCCGTCAATTGAGATCGTTACAACATTCCATGGAATGAATTTTCCACTGTTCTTTAATGCGGTCACTGCTGCATGTTCCAGTCCGCCACAGCAAGGCACTTCCATTCGAACGACCGTCACGCTCTTGATATCATTATTTCTGATGATCTCCGTCAGCTTCTCACTGTAATCCACGTCATCTAATTTCGGGCATCCGATCAGTGTCACTTTTCCACGGATAAAATCCTGGTGGAAACTGCCGTATGCGTATGCGGTACAGTCTGCCGCGATCAGAAGTTTTGCCCCGTCAAAATAAGGCGCATTGACCGGTGCAAGTTTGATCTGCACCGGCCACTGACGCAATTGGGAACTGACCGGTGAACCTGCATTCTGATTTTCTTCTGCAGGTTTTCTTTCAAGCTGGCGCATTCTTGAACCCGGGCATCCGCCAACCGGTGCCTGTCCCATCGCCTGCATTTTTTTCTTTTTATTTTCCTGTACGGCTGCCTCATCATAAGCTGCTGCCTCACGCTCGATAAAAGAGATCGCTCCGACCGGACAGTTTGGCAGACAGTCGCCAAGTCCGTCACAATAATCATCACGAAGCAGTTTTGCCTTTCCGTCCACGATGCCGATCGCGCCCTCGTGGCATGCCTCCGCACAAATTCCACAACCGTTACATTTTTCTTCGTCTATCTGGATCACTCTGCGTACCATATGAATTCCTCCTGTTTTCCGCTTCCATTTTCTTTTTCTTTCGTTCTGTTCACAGGTTACTGTTCACAGATTCAGGCTACTCATCCTGTCCTCTGTGCCCTTGACATTACTCGTACACTATACTAGAATTTTTTTCAAAAGTATGTTGTCATAACAACATTTTTAAAAATTTTTGAAAAAAGAAGGTTTTCTTTTATGGATTATCAGTTTTTAAGTCAGACAATGCTGTTTTCGGGCGAATCGCCGGAAGAAATCAAAGAAATGCTCTCCTGCCTCGGTGCAGTCACAAGAAGCTACGGAAAAGGTGAGATCATCTATCATGCCGGAGAATGCGTACATTCGATGGGACTGGTGCTCTCCGGAAATGTTCAGATTGAAAGTGATGATGTCTGGGGAAATCACAGTGTACTAGATGACATAACTCCCGGCTTTTTCTTCGCCGAAACTTATGCGAGTCTGTCAAAAGAACCTCTGATGGTCAATGTGGTCTCTGCGGCTGCAAAGACCGAAGTGTTATTTTTAAATATAGGACGGCTGCTTACCACCTGCACAAACAGCTGCACACATCACAACCGCCTGATCCACAATTTGTTTTTTATTTCGGCACGGAAAAATCTGCTGCTTTCGCGCAGAATCTTCCACACCACACCAAAGTCAATCCGCGGGCGGCTGCTCTCTTATCTGTCTGCGCAGTCTGCTGCCGCAAACAGTCTTGATTTTACAATTCCGTTTAACAGACAGCAGCTCGCAGACTACCTGAATGTAGACCGCAGTGCACTTTCTGCAGAACTCTCAAAAATGCAGCGGGAGGGTCTCCTTACAACGGAGCGCAATCATTTTACCCTCTGCGAAAATCCTTTAGAATCTTAAACCATATGTACGCAGTACCAGTCTTCATCCACCTGTCTCACTTCTTCTCCGACAGAAACGATCGGATGATCCATATCGTTTAATGGGATATATTCCACGCACCCTTCCCTGCCGTCTGACATGATGACCTGCTGTTGTCTGTATACTTTTACCATATTTTTGATAAATATATTGAGAAGATTCTGGTCAATTCCTTTGCTGCCCTCGGTTACAAACCATTGCAGTACATCAAACGGAATCTTCTCTTTTTTGTAACTGCGTGCAGAAAGCATCGCATCATAAATATCAGAAATCGTTGTAATCCTTGCAAAATAAGAAATAGATTCTGCCTTTAAGCCGTCCGGATAACCTTTTCCATCCAGCTTTTCATGATGCCAGCGTACCGCATAGCGTACATCCTCGCTGATATCATCCCCAAGCAGTTCAAAAGAATATAGCGGATGTCTTTTCATAACCTCAAATTCTTCCGGTGTCAGTTTCCGCGGTGCATTTAATATTTCTTCCGGGATCTTCGTCTTTCCGATATCATGCAGCACACCTGTTAAAATCAGACTCCGGATATCTTTTTCATCGAGTCCTAACCACTGTCCCATGATCCCGTTTAAAAGTGCAACGTTTAGGGAATGTCTCTGTAATGCCTCGTCAACCGGTCTTGGCACGGTAATACACTGGAAAATCTCCCCGGCATCCACGGATACCATTCTGCCATATACTTTCTCCATCATGCCTTCCACTTCAGCATGATTGACAAACATCGCATTTTTACTCATCTGAAGCACATGATCGATGCCTTTGCGCAGTTCTGTATACCCGGTCCTGTTTTCCAACATTTTCTGCTGTATTTCAGCCGGACGGTCTTTTCCCTTCATGATATACTCATAAGATCCGCGGAATGTTGTAATATAATTGTTGCCATCACTGAAATTGATCAGTTTATCAAGTTTGCTTTTCGTGATAACTTCTCCGCTTGGCACTAAAAGTACGCTTCCATTATAATTGTAAAGATTATCTGATAAAACAAGTCCCTCCCACAAATACTCCATCGGTACTTTTTCGAGACGTTCTGTTTTTTCGTATTTTGCCATAACCGGTACTAGACCTCCTTGTCAACCTTGATTCCTTTTAAATCTGCCTCTAAAACCTTCATGCTGCTTTTAATGTCATCAAGTCCCTGCTCCACACCGTTCATCTGCTTATGTTCTGTCGTGAGTGTCAGCATCTCATCTAACTTCATATCCGGTGCCTCATGTTTCTGCTGTTTTTCCTTTGCACGGTCCACAGCCTCTTTGGTGCCCTCGATCAGAGCTTTTTCTACCGCACGTTTTTCCTCTAAGGCATCTAAACGTTCCTGACGCTTTTCTTTTTCATCTGCGACATCCTTTGCATCCTCTTTTGCCTCTTCCATCTTCTCATCAATGCCATCTTTCACATCAGAGACAAGCATGGAGACCACATCATCGTTTGCAGCATCCATGATATCATCGGCAGCATTTTTCGCATCCACCATTCCATGCGTCTTTAATTTTTCGATCATAATACGCTTCACATTGCCGACGGCAGCCTGCATTCCACTGGTTGTATCGCGGATCGTAACCTTTTCTTCTACCGCCTGGGCATGGATCTCAAGTGCCCGTTTCTGGTACTCTGTGAGTGGCTGCTTATCGATCTCATTTAACTTTTTCCACTCATCCCTAGTCAGTTTCTCACCCACACCGCGCCTGTATTCCTGTCTCTTTTCCAACAGGTTTAAATCCTGCTGTTCTTTGGAATCGTCTGCTACGTTGCACTGTTCCTTCAATGTTTTTTCCTGGTCTTCATAACCGGCAAGTGCCTTCTTTGCCTCCGTCCGCTGTGCGTCTAATTCCGCATAGCGTTGTCTTTGCGATGCGACCGTTTTTTCCACAGCCTGGTCGTTATCCCACGCATCTTTCACCAGTTTTAAGGCACTTTTCTGTGCCATCTTTTTTCGCTGTTCGATCTGATTTTTTGTTGTCAGTACCGGACTTCCCGCAAAAAATGCGCTTTTTCCCTGTTTATTTGCCTGCTCTGCTTTGTGCCCTGCCGCTGTATTCTGTACATTTGAAAAACCGTTTGCATTGATCGATAAATTCATAAACTCATTCCCCATTTATTGCATCCGTGAAAATCGATTTCTTTATAAATGTATCGGCATTTTTTTCTGTCACATTAATCAGAAATCAGGATCTGCCGCACTTTTGCCAGATCCATCTGCATCAGCACATGATCTGCGTCCGGTTTCTTCTCTGTGTCCGGTGAAATATTTGAATGAATGTAGAATGTATGCAGTCCGACCTCTTTTGCTCCTTTGATATCACTGACCGCATCGTTTCCGATCATAATACTCTCTTCCGGCAAAATGTGATGTTTATCCAGCAAAAGATGAAAGAAACGCGTATCCGGCTTTTTCACTTTGCACGAGGATGACAGAAAGATATCATCAAAATAAGGCTCCAGTCCCAGAAGTTTCAATTCATACGCCGTAAAAATACGCTGTGCATTCGAAAGCAGATATACTTTTTTTCCTGTTTCACGCAATGCCGCAAGAAGTTCCTTTGCCCCGTCATAAAGTCTGATATATTCTGTGGAAAGGATCCGGAAAAACTGTCCAGCATGAATGGCAAGTTCTATGTCTGCCTGTACCCCTTTTTTCTGAAACAATGCAAGAAAAACCTCCTCGATCTCGATCTCTGGATGTGCTTCATGTGCATCGTCTTTTTTCATGGCTGCATCAGGTCCCATCTCCTGCCGCAATGCATCCTCTTTCTGCCCCGTGAGGCACGCATACGCGTTTTTCAGTTCCTCTGCAGTATAAACCGCACCATAATAGCCGTAAAACTGCGCCAGTTTCTCCCAGAGTTCCGTTTTTTCTTCATCTGTGTGGATATCCACCAGAGTTCCATATAAATCAAATATGTAATTTTCGTATTTCATGTCAATCCTCTCTTTTGTACAAAAGTCTTATTTTTCACAAAATTCTTATTTTTTCATGCTGTTTTCCACTTTACACAGCTTTGCTGCACACAATCCTGTGCATTTTATAAAAAATAACATGTTTATCTGGGAAAATCAACCGGATACATCACGAATCACACGATCCTAAATTTTTTCTGAGACACAACAGGATCTTTTTTTCAAGCCTGCTGACCTGCACCTGTGTCATTCCCAGTTCTTTTGCCGTTTCACTCTGTGTCCTGTTTTCAAAATAACGGCACCGGATGAGATTCTGTTCCCGCTCATCCAGCAGTTCCATGAGCTGCTCGATCACCATCCGGTTTAATACTGCCTCTTTTTCCGGTTCATCCCTTCCGTTTTCTTCCTTTTCACACAACTGATCGACCATCAGTAACTCGTCCCCGTCTTTCTCATAGACCGGCTGATAGATGGATTCCACATCTCTTGCCGACTCCATTGCCATAATGATCTCACCGCTGCTCAGCCCTGTCCGCTCTGCGATCTCAAGCAATCCCGGTTCTCTTCCAAGTTCCCCCCACAGTTCTTCCTTTGCCCTCCCTGCCTTATAAGCGTTTTCTTTTAATGTCCGGCTTACTTTTACCATACCGTCATCTCTTAAAAATCTGCGGATTTCCCCAATGATCACCGGAACTGCATAAGTGGAAAATGCAAGATTTAACGAGAGATCAAATTTATCAACCGCCTTCATCAATCCAATACATCCAATCTGAAACAATTCTTCCCTCTCATGTCCCCGGTGTTCAAACCGGTTTGCGATAGTATGTACCAGTCCCAGATTTCCTGCAATCAGCGTATCCCTTGCACCTTTATCTCCTCCATGTGCCTGCTGCATCAGTTCCTTAAAACCCTCCATATCAGACGCCCATCCCTGCACCGATCTTTTTTTTCATCGTAACAGTTGTTCCTTTTCCGGGTGCTGAATGTACCTCGACTTCATCCATAAATGCTTCCATAAAAGCAAATCCCATGCCGGAACGCTCCAGTTCCGGTCTCGTCGTAAAAAAAGGTTCCATGGCTTTTTGTACATCCGCAATCCCGTGACCATGATCTTTCACTGTGATCTCTGCATGGTTTCCGCACAGTTTACAGGACACCTCCACCTTCTCCTCCGGACTGTCATACCCGTGGATGATCGCATTTGTTACTGCCTCTGAAACTGCTGTCTTAATGTCAGAAATCTCATCCAGTGTCGGGTTTAATTCCGCCACAAACGCAGCCACCGCCATTCTGGCAAATCCTTCATTCACGGACCGCGCATCAAATTCCAGTTTCATTTCGTTTTCATTAATCTGATCTGCCTGCATATCGATTCTCCATTTCCTCTTTTTATTCTTATTTTCTTCCAAAATCCCACATATCCCATTTCTCTTACCGGACATTCCCTTGTCTGGTCTATTTCAACTGTTCGCGTAAATTCGCTGATTTCATCTTTTCCTGGCGGATATTCCCTGCCTGGCCCATTTCCAAGCCAATTACATGCGTCTATTTTTATACCGTATCGACCCGGATCAGCTTTTGCAGGCCTGACACCATAAAAATCTTTTTTACGCGCTCATTCATATTGGTTGCTGCCACTTCGCCGCCGGAAAACCCCATGCTCTTGCATCTTCCAATGATCACACCGATCCCGGAACTGTCCATAAACTCTGTTTCCCGAAAATCAAACACAAGCCGTCTGACATGATATGCCCCGATCAGAAAATCTGCCTCCATCTTAAGCCTGCCCGCCTCATGATGATCTAACTCTTTTGGCATCTGTATCGTCAGACATCCTTCTTTTAACTGATACTTTTCTTCCATAAATGCTCCTTTCCTGTTACTTTTTTAATTGGTTTAAAAGTCACCTTTTGCTTTCAATACCCTATGAATAAAAAAAGACGCCTAATATCACTTAGACGTCTTTTGTATCATCTTTATTTAATTTTTTTAATGATTTTTACTCTTCAATATTGATGTAATTCTGTGCATTCGCCGCGCGCTCTGTACCCGGATACAGTTCTACGATCTTCTGATAGTAAGTCTTTGCCGTTTCAAGATCATTATTCTTACGGTAAGCCTGTGCTAAATAGTACAGTGCATATCCATCTTTGTAGGTTTCCTCCATGTCCACAACTTTTTGCAAGCTGGTGATGGATTCCTCAAATTTCTGACTGTTATAATCGCTGTATCCCTGATTATATAAGGACTCCAGATAATCAGCATTGACCTGCGCATTAATCGTCTCATAAACACTCTTTGCGCTGTCACTTAAGTATTCCTCATTGACATTGCCAAGCGCATTGCCTGCTGCCTCAATATCTCCATCCGAATAGGATGCATATGCGGATAATAACTGGTCATATGTGCTGATCTTATTCTCGGAACCTTCTGCGCTGTCCTTGACCTCAGTGATCTGGCTCGTCAGATCATCAATCTGCTTCTGCAGTGTACTGATCTCCTGATTCTTGGACGAAACAGTGTTATTCGCATCGAGCACCTGCGCTTTGGCATCATTCTGCACCTGACGGCGCACACCCGGTACAACCAGAAATCCGGTAATTGCCGCACCGATTGCGATACCGATGACCATATTAAGAATCGTACTCATTGCGGAATTGTCCTTTAAATACTTCGGCTGGATGATCGTCTCATTGCCGCTCTGGTAGGAAATCTGTTCCTCCTTCTGTTTCTTACCCGGCGTATTCTCCTTTAATCCTGCATTCACTTCTTTTAAATAACGAAGTGTGATCGTGTTATTTGCATCAATCTTTCCGGCGTTGCGCAAAGACTTCTTGGCAAGATCATATTTGCCCTCCTGAATATAGAGCAATGCTAAAAGCTGATGTCCACTGACTAATTTCGGGTTCAGTGACAGTACCTTTTTCAACTGGATAATCGCAAGATCACGGCTGTCCTGTCTGCAGTACAATAACGCCTGATTGTATTTTTTAATGGTCTGATTGATTGTCTCAAGTCTTGATCTGTTATTCTGTATTTCATCCAGATAACGGCTTGCGGCATTCTCAGCAGGCTGATAGTTCTTACTGATGACCCACTCTGTCAATGCCTCCACCACTTCGCCCATCTCAAAGTAGATGAGTCCCAGCAGATTTCTTGCATCTATATTTAATTTATTGAATTTCAGGCTTGTTTTCAAGCTTTCTATTGCTCCTGAAAGATCACGGACACTCGCCTTTGCCAGTGCATCATTGTAATATTCATTGGATGCCATGACAATTTTTTTATATATTTTTACATTTACGCCGCATTCAGGGCAGATATTTTCCCTTCCAAGCTTTGCTCCACAATTATAGCACTTCATTCTTTCCCTCACTTCATGAATTTACATTCGACTTTTCCAAAAGATGTCTTACATATTATGTTTTAACTCCTGCATCATCTCTTTTAAAACATCTGTCATATCTGTTAATTCATGATTATATATTGCCTGTTCTGCCTCTTCTACCTCTAAGCTCGGTTTAAAATTCTTTAATTCTTCTTCAAAATTAATCATAATCGACCTGTCCTTTTCTGCCATTTGTTTATGGCAAACATCTATTTTAAGATTCTTCTCTCCACCACATAATTAAGGGCAAAAAGAATCACCACTATATTATAATATAGTGGTGACAATAATCAAGTAAATTTATATTAAGTTTTTCGTAAAACTTCTGCCATATTCGACAGCAGTTTTATGAGCATTCTCTCGTCTTGATCTTATCCTGCAGCTTGTAAAACTCAGCTGCTTTTACATAATTCTGTACAAGCAGCTTGGTATCCTCGATCTGGATCACAGCTCCCGGATAAGTCCCCCGCAAAACGGTAACACATGCACCGCTCGCACTCTCGATCAGATTGCGCAGCTGCTTTGCCTCTTCTTTGCTGTGTGCTAATGTCGCAGTATCACGGATCTTGATACGGAGCAATGTCACTCGCCTCGGATCGTCTTTGTAGCTGACTCCACGCGCTTTTTCCAGCTCTTCAAACTTGCGCAGCCCCTCTTCAATCTGTGCCAATCCCTGACTCAACTCCTGAATCGTCTTTTCTAACTGTCTGAGTTTTGCATATCCTTCCGGACTTGCACCAGCCATAATAACGGTCTTTTTCTCGGCATCATTTCCTAATGTCGTAACCTCGATTCCACACACTCCATGTGTAAGGCCACCGATGATGCTTCCGCGTTTTCCATTCATGATGATCTTTCCAAAGCACTGTACCTGACAATCCATTAACACATCTGCACGGATATCGCCTGCACATTCAATACGGGTAAATTCAAAAAACTTTGCGGTAATACTGCCTTTTGTCTTTACTGATGCCTTATTTCCACCGAGCATTCCACTTCTTAAAATAATATCTTTCCCTGCCTCTAAAGTACATGCCTCGACGATTCCATCCACTGTGATCGTACCGCTTGCTTTTACTATAACGCCGCTTTCCACGCTTCCGTGGATCACAACATCACCATGAAAATCAATGTTGCCACTGGAAAGATCTGCATTGCCGGACAATTCATGTACCGGAAGGATCACAACCCTGTCATTCTGTGTCTCGATCTTACCACTCATCAGCGCAACATAGGTATTATCATCCCTTCGTTCAAATCCTTTTCCTTTCAGTGGAAGCTGTTCTCTTCCCCGCTTTGCAGGTATCGGCTTTCCAGTGACTGTCTTGCCGTCCATTCCCTCCACACAAGGATGGTACTCCGCGATCACCTGATCCTGCACCACAGACTCTATCGACTTTACAGACCAGTAATCCACGGTTCCATCCGGCCGCATCAACGGTTTTTTATCAAAGTTGCAGTTAAAATTGTAATCATAATAACCGTCTTTTCCATCTACCGGCTCTGTTCCCTGCGCAACTAACGTCTCCACACCATATTTTTTTTCATCAATCAGCTCCGTCAACGCTGCTTCATCTATTCCGTACTTGACACCTCTGTCATCCAATGCTTTCTGCAATGATTCAATTGTATATTCTCCCCCATCGTCTGGTGTTATAAGCATAACATACGCTTCCATGCTATCTGCCGTCATCCGTACGATTGGTTTTTCTTCTGTTACCATAGGCGTGCTCCCCAATTCTTTCTGATGTATGTATATATAGTAACGTAGAATATTCCTTATCTTATATAATACTAGTATTTTTATGCTTTTTCAAGTAAATTCTTTAACACAACGCATCCTTTTTGGTGCTATTTTACCAAAAAGAGCTATACAAGGCAGGCACCACTTTACCGGCTGACCAGTAAAGATGATACCCATCGTGCATAGCTCCTTCTTATTATATCATGAAGCAATGCTTCATGATCATGATCTACACGAGCTTCGCTCGGCAGTCTTATTATATCATGTGCAAAATCAGCACATGATACAATTCGCCGTTCTTGCGCTCATTATCTTGCAATTATTTTGACATCTGTGCCAAACGTTCTTTGACCTGCTCCATCATCTGTTCGTATCCGGCAAGTTTGTCCTTCTCTTCCTGCACTTTTGCTTCCGGTGCTTTGCTTAAGAATTTTTCATTCGAAAGCATTCCCTTAGAACGTGCAAGCTCTTTCTCTAAACGTGCCTGCTCTTTTAACAGACGCCCTTTTTCCTTCTCGAAATCAACCAGATCTTCTAATGGCAGATACAGTGTAGCGCCAGGGATCACAACAGATACTGCATCCTCCCCGATGCCTGTCTTATCCTGCTGCACCATGACCTCACTTGCTCCGGCAAGGTTTGCATAAGCCTCTTTGGTCAGTTCAAAGGAATCACGCAAAGCGGCATCTTCAGCAACAATAAAGATTTTCGCTTTTCTTGATGGCGGAACATCCATCTCTGTGCGCACATTACGGACACCTTTTACCAGATCCTTGCAGTGCTCTAACATTTCTTCCTCTGCCGGGAAATTCCAGTCGGCACGGTACTCCGGCCATTTTGCAAGCATGATCGTGTCTTCTTCCGGATGCAGTGTACAGAAAATCTCTTCTGTGATAAACGGCATGAACGGATGAAGCAGTTTTAATGCCTCTGTCAGTACGGTCTTTAATGTCCAGAATGCTGCGTTTGCAGATGCCGGATCATTTTCTTTATTATAAGTACGAGTCTTAGTGATCTCAATATACCAGTCACAGAATTCATCCCAGATGAAATCATAAACTTTCTGTACGGCGATTCCCATCTCGTACTTATCCATATTTTCTGTCACGTCTTTTGCAAGTGTGTTTACCTTGGATAAGATCCACTTATCTGCCGGTTTTAACTCATCCAGTGACGGCTCCTTGATCTCGCTTCCCTCAAGGTTCATCATGATGAAACGAGATGCATTCCATACTTTGTTGGCAAAGTTTCTGGATGCCTCAACACGCTCCCAGTAGAAACGCATATCATTTCCCGGTGCATTTCCGGTGATCAGTGTCAGACGGAGTGCATCTGCGCCGTATTTATCGATTACTTCGAGCGGATCAATACCGTTTCCTAAAGATTTACTCATCTTGCGTCCCTGGGAATCACGAACCAGTCCGTGGAACAATACGGTATGGAACGGTGCTTTGCCCATCTGCTCATAGCCGGAGAAAATCATACGGATGACCCAGAAGAAAATGATATCGTATCCGGTTACAAGTACATCGGTCGGATAGAAGTAATCCAGATCTTCTGTCTTATCCGGCCAGCCTAATGTGGAGAACGGCCAGAGTGCGGATGAGAACCAGGTATCTAAGGTATCCGGATCCTGCTCCATGTGGTCACATCCACATTTCGGACATTTCTCCGGTGCAGTCTTTGCTACCACCATCTCACCGCAGTCCGGGCAGTAATAAGCCGGGATGCGGTGTCCCCACCAGAGCTGTCTGGAAATACACCAGTCACGGATATTGTCAGTCCAGTTAAAGTATGTTTTCTCCATACGTTTTGGAAGTAACTGGATGTCTCCGTTTTTCACTGCTTCCACAGCCGGTTTGATCAGTTCATCCATCTTTACAAACCACTGCTGTTTTACCATCGGCTCAACGGTTGTGCCGCAGCGGTCATGGGTTCCTACGTTGTGGGAATGCGGCTCTACTTTTACAAGCAGTCCCTGTTTTTCAAGATCCTCCACCAGTGCTTTTCTGCACTCGTAGCGGTCCATGCCCTCATATTTTCCGGCATAATGGTTCATTGTTGCATCGTCGTTGATGACGGTGATCTCCTCTAAGTTGTGACGTTTTCCAACCTCAAAGTCGTTCGGGTCATGTGCCGGTGTGATCTTTACACATCCGGTTCCGAACTCTTTGTCAACATAAGCGTCTGCGATCACCGGGATCTCGCGGTCTGTCATCGGAAGTTTTAACATCTTTCCGACGATGTCTTTGTAGCGGTCGTCGTCCGGGTTCACTGCAACTGCGGTATCACCAAACAATGTCTCCGGTCTTGTCGTTGCGATCTCAACAAATCTTCCCTCTTCGCCGACAACCGGATAGTTGATGTGCCAGAAGAATCCGTCCTGCTCTTCGTGCTCTACCTCGGCATCTGAGATGGAAGTCTTACATACCGGACACCAGTTGACGATACGGGAACCTTTGTAGATCAGCCCTTTTTCATATAATTTTACAAATACCTCAAGTACTGCCTCAGAGCAGCCCTTGTCCATCGTAAAACGCTCTCTCTCCCAGTCTGCGGAAGATCCCATTTTCTTTAACTGGTTGATGATGCGGCTGCCGTACTCGTCACGCCACTCCCAGCATTTTTCTAAGAATCCTTCTCTTCCAAGATCACGCTTGTCGATGCCCTGTTTTTTCAGGTTCTCGATTACTTTCACTTCTGTTGCGATGGAAGCGTGGTCTGTACCCGGCTGCCATAATGCGTTGTAACCCTGCATTCTCTTATAACGTGTTAAAATATCCTGCATGGTGTTGTCGAGAGCATGTCCCATGTGAAGCTGTCCTGTGATGTTTGGCGGCGGCATCACGATGGTAAACGGCTTTTTGCTGCGGTCAACTTCGGCGTGGAAATAGCCGTTGTCTTCCCATTTTTTGTATAAACGGTCTTCAATGCTTTTTGGATCGTAGGTCTTTGCTAATTCTTTACTGCAATTCTGACACATAATCTGTTCTCCTTTTTTAGTTCTGATAGATAGGCGGTTTTGATTCACAGGACATAATTTCCTATGAATTAAAAAAAGCCCTTCGTATTCCATACGGAATACAAAGGGCGAATATGATCGCGGTACCACCTTTGTTGGTGCTCATGTCCAGCCAGTTCCATATCTGACCGGTCATCCTGTAACGTGGATGAGTCGTGAATACCTGTGCATATCTGCAATGCCTGTTCTTATATCCTGTCATACAGCTATGCTTTCTCAGCATTCCGGTTCAAAAGCTACCTTCCACATATCTTTCTCTGGGATGTCTTTCAGCCGGTGAACTTCCCTCTCTGCAAAGAGTTTATGTGTACTCCTCTTTCTCACAACCTTTGTTTTTTGCTGTTTTTATCATACGAGGGGACGCGGGGTTTGTCAACTGTTTTTTTAGATCTCTTCCTCCACCATACTCTTATTCCTCGTAAACAGATCATAGATACAAGGCACCACGATCAGTGTCAGCAGTGTTCCATATAACATACCTCCCTCAGTCACGATCGCCATCGGCTGCATCATCTCCGAACCGCTTCCAAGTCCCATCGCCATCGTGGACATTGCAAGGATCGTGGTCAGTGCCGTCATTAAGATCGGGCGCAGTCTCGTTCTTCCGGCTGTGACAATCGCCTCCTTTTTATCCATGCCCTCTCTTCTCAGCTGATTGATATAATCGACTAACACGATTCCGTTATTGACGATGACACCCGCTAACATGACAAATCCGATCATGGATACCACGCCGACTTCATTGTCTGTCACAAACAGAGCAAAGAAACCTCCCGTAAATGCAAGCGGAATCGTGAACATAATAATAAAAGGCGACAAAAATGACTGGAACTGTGCAACCATGATAAGATAAATAAATACCACCGCTAAGATCAGCATCAGATACAATTGGTTCATCGCATCCCGGATCGTCTCATCCTCCCCGGTCATGGAGATCTCATATCCATCCGGCAGCTTGATCTTATCTAATCCTTTCTGGATCTGGTTACTTACCAGCGTCACATTGTGATCTTCATCCACACCGGCTGTCACGCTGATATAGCGCGTCTGCGAGCTTCTGTTTATCACATTTAAGGACTCACCTTCCTCAAACTCTGCGATATCTTTCAGGGGAATATCTGTTGTCTCTCCGCTGATACGGTCTGTATAAGGAAATGTCAGCTTACGGATATCCCCTGGCGTGACATCCGCCTGTTCCCCACTCTGCACATATACTTTATAGTCTTTTAAATCCGTCGAGATCGTTGTGGATGACGTATTCGATGCAAGCTGTTTATAGACAAGCTGATACACCTGCGCTGTTGTCATGCCATATTTTGCAGCTTTTTCTTTGTCCACTTTTACCGTGAAAGACGGTGTCGTATCTCCAAGACCATCGTCCACATCTACAGTGCCCTCCGTCTTTTCCACGACTTCTGCGATCTGCCCTGCGAGTTTCTGCAGCTTATCTAAATCTTTTCCGCTGACCCGCACGGAAATACCGCTTCCGAAAAAGGAACTCATATCCGACGCAGAGCTGTCCGTATTCACGTCGCAGTCAAGATCCGCTGTAAGCGCCTGTATCGAGGCAGTGATCTCACTGCCAGTCGCCCCGGAATCATCGATGAGCACGTACATGGTCACACTGTCCGTACTGCCCATCGACATGATTCCACCGCCGCCTGCCATGGCTCCGATCGAATCCACACCGGAGATGCCAGAGATCTTATCCACAACCTCATCCGCGCGCTCCGTCAGTTCCTCAAATGTCAGCTTTTCATCCTCTTTCGCTGAAACCGTGACCGTGAGCTGCTCTGTCTCCATATTCATGTCCATAAAGGTAAATCCTTTGGAAACGGAAAGCGTCACACTTGCCACCAGAAAAACTACCACACAGATCAGTACGATCGGTTTAAACCGCAGTGCCACACGCAGAACTTTTTCATATCCATCTAAAATGCGGTCAAACCACGGATGTTTGATTTCCCTGGTATTCTTCAGCGCACCGGATGCCATCATCGGTACAAACGTCAGCGCCACAATCAGACTTGCCGCTAACGTATAGGCGATCGTGAGTGCAATATCCACAAACAGCTGCCTTGTGATACCCTCCGTAAAAATGATCGGCGCAAACACACAGACCGTTGTGAGCGTGGATGCAAAAATAGCTCCTGCCACCTGTCCTGCTCCTTCAACTGCTGCCTTCCGGATCGATAATCCCTGATTCCTGAGCCGGTAAATATTTTCGATCACGACAATCGAATTATCTACAAGCATGCCGACGCCAAGCGCAAGACCGGACAATGAAATGATATTTAACGATATTCCGGTAAAATACATCAAAACGATTGCAAAAACCACGCTGAGTGGAATAGAGCATGCGATCACCAGAGTCGGTTTGATATCCTTTAAAAACAGAATCAGAATAAGTACGGCAAGAATTGCACCTACAATCATATTTTCCATGACTGACTCCACAATGGTATCAATGTAAACTCCCTGATTCATCAAAATCGTCATGTGAAGTTTGTCATTTTCTTTTTCCAGTGATTCAAATCTGGTTTTGATCCGTTTTGTTACATCCCCGGTAGAGTACCCGGTCTGCTTCTCAATGGAAAGCATAATCGCAGGATTTCCGTTTACCTTGGAATAGGAATCTCCCGTATCGTCCACCACTTCTGTTTCTGCAACATCCGATAAGCGGATTGGCTCGATTCCATCCAGTCCTACATCCACAAGCACAAGATCTTTTAGTTTCTCCACCGACGAAACTTTGTCCCCGACACGCACCAGATATTGTTTCTTATCTTCATTGACATAGCCAGCCGGCATGGAAAAATTCTGTGCTGTCAATATTCCGCCTAATGTTTCCACCGACAAAATCTGATTCAGATCTGCAGAATCAAGCGCGCTCTGCTTTGACTCGTCTAATTTTTCCTGTCCCTGCTCTAACCGGACTTCCCCGACCGCAAGCTGTGCAGACGCTTCACTCATCTCTAAGATCCCGTCGATCTCCATCCGGTTTAACGTTACATACGCATCATCTAAGGTAGTTTTTCCATCTGTAACCTGTTCCTGTGCAGTCTGCAGAGCTGCCATTGCTGTTTGGATCTCAACCTGTTTTTGTGACAGCTGCGTAATCACCTGCGGAATATCATCGATCGAACTAAGACTCACATTTAACGCTGCTAACTGATCTGCCCACTGCTGATTTAAGGATGTATTCAGTTCTAACAGTTCTTCCTGTAATAATTCCAGACGTTTTCCTGCTTCCGCAATGCTCTCCTGATTTTCCCCGGTCATCGCAAGGATCTGATTGATCTGTTCCTGATCTCCGGAAATCTTCGCCTCCTCTAAAAGTTCTTCTATACGTCTGCTTCCATCGTCACTGTTCATCTGGGCTTCTTTTTGTGCCTGTTCAATGTCTGCTTTTAATCCCATTCCCTGTTCATAAATACTCTGGAGTTCCGGGATTGCCCGCTTTATCAGCTCATCGGTCGCTTTCAATACTGTATAATTCTGACTCAGATCTGATTCTGCCACAAACGCCTGTGACTTACCATTGATCACTTCATTTTCTGCCTGTCCAAGCTGGTTTGCAAGCTGATCTTTTCCGCTTTCCATCTGCCTGCGTCCACTCTCCACCTGCTCGGCAGCCTGATCGAGCTGTTCCTGCGGTTCAGTAAACTGTTCCTCGATCTTACTCTGGATCTTCTGATTCAGTGCATCGATTTTATCCTGATCTAATGTGACATGAATGTTCTCTTCCACAGTTCCGGTTGTAGAAACAGATGCCGCACCGTCGATACTCTCAAGCACCGGCGAAAGTTCATTTTCCACATAATCCGAAATCTCTGACTGCGTCATGCCTTCCACATCGGCAGATGCCACCATTACAGGCATCATATCCGGGTCGATCTGCATGATCATCGGCTTCCCGGCACCATCTGGAAAACTGCCCTCTAACTGGTCTAATTTCTGCTGGATCTCGATAATGACCGAATCCATATTGGCATTCTGCTCATACTCTAAGATCACCATCGAATAATTATCGTAGGAGGCAGAACTCACATTTTTGATGCTCGAAGTCGTCGCCATGGATGCCTCGACAGGTGCTGTCACATCGGATTCCACTTCCTCCGGGCTTGCCCCCATATCCGTCGTAATGACTAAGGCATATGGCAGACTCATATCCGGCAGTAGATCTGTGGTCATTTTGGTTAGGGATACGGCTCCTAACACAATGACTAAGATCACGCCTACGATCACAGTATACGGTTTCTTCACACTTAATTTTGACAGCACTCTCTTTTGTCCCTCCACCTGAATACGCAAGACATTTGTAATAAGCACCTGGCAGCAAATATTTTGCCACAATATATTTAGTTTACCTGTTTCAAAATGGATTGCAAGACTTTCGTACCAGTTTATATTTTTTTAGATTGCTGATTAAGGCAGAATCCTGTGCACAAAAAAGCCCCTGTCAGCTATACACCTATACAAAACTGACAAGAGGCTTTTCTCTTATACCTGCTGTATTCCTACTCTTCCTCTGATTCCTCATCATCCACGATCGCTGCCGTAGCACCTGATACTGCTGACACTACTGCAACCACAGTCGCTATGATGACTACTACAAGTAAACAAATCAGAAAAATCCATAATCCTGTCTCTGTCATATTCCTCTCCATTTCTATGTGTATTTTACAAAGATCCAGTCTGTCCGTTCTTGTCTGCACCCATGTACCCCAACACATCCGATCCTTTATTTCTACTAATCATAGATAATAGTATAGCACACAACCGGCTTATTTACCAGTGACATTGTCAAAGATTTTCATCAAAAATAAGAGTTAAAAAATGAGACCACCCATATGGCAGTCTCATTTTTATGTAGTACAGCAATCCGTTTATTAACCCTTTACGCTTCCAAGTGCAACACCCTGTACGATGTGTTTGGATAAGATCAGATATACAATGATAACCGGGAAGATGGAAAATGCGATCATCACATATACCTGCCCCATATCAAACTTGAGCCAGTCAGCCGCACGCAGCTGTGCGATTAAGATAGGCAGCGTCTTTTTCTTGTCATCATGTAAGATCAATGCCGGTGTGAAGTAGTTATTCCAGCTGCTTACGAATGTGAAGATCATCTGCACGGCAATTGCCGGTTTCATCAGCGGCATTACGATGGAGTTGAAGGTACGGAATTCACCGGAACCATCAATACGTGCTGCCTCAATCAGTGATAACGGCAGTGTGCTCTCCATATACTGTTTCATATAGAAAAATGTAACCGGAGCCGCAATCGTCGGCACGATCAGAGGTATAAAGGAATCCTCTAATTTCATGTTGGAAACAAGTTTGATAAATCCAAGTGCAGTTACCTGTGTCGGAATCATCATGATCATCAAAATAAACGGATAAATGTATTTTTTCAGTTTGAAATCATATGCATGGATCGCATAAGCTGTCATCGTTGAAAAATATACGCTGAGTACTGCACTGAGCGAAGAAACGATCAGGCTGTTGAACATACCGTTCCATACCGGAAGCGTTCCATTTCTCAAATTCTTCCAGTTTTCCCACAGATGGCTGCTCGGAACCAGCGTAAAACCTGACTGCAACTCACCGTTTGATCTGGTTGCATTGATAAACAGTACATAAAACCAGAACAAACACAATATGGAAACAATGATCAGTACGATATATGCGATCAGTCTTCTTGCATGAATTCCTACACCTTTTTTCAGATTACGATTTTCATTCATGATCTTCACCCCTTCCTCTTATCATTGCCGGTTATCTTAAATACTACCAGGCTTAAGATACCTGTAATGATAAACAGAACAACTGACAATGCACCAGCCATACCATAGTTCTTGCTGTAGAGATGTTTATTTAAGAACATGATCAGCGTCATGGTAGAACGCATCGGGTCACCGGTTCCATTGGTTAAGATCTGCGGTACATCGAATAACTGTAAACCACCGATCAGAGATGTAATAACCACATATACAAGAATCGGACGTAACAGTGGCAATGTGATCTGCCAGAATACCTGGGAAGAAGTTGCACCATCAACTTCCGCTGCCTCAAACAAAGAGGTATCAATACCCATCATTCCTGCCATCAGAAGGATCGTCGTATTACCAAACCACATCAGACAGTTCATTAACGCGATCAGCCCTCTTGCACTGCCCGCATTGGATAAAAATTTGTACGGTGTATCAATAAATCCGATCTGCATCAGCATTGAGTTGATCGGTCCTCCATCGGAGAACAATGTAAAGAACAACATGGAAAATGCAGATGCCATAATCAGGTTCGGCAGATATACGACTGTTTTAAAGAAACGGGTTCCTTTTAATCTGAGACGTACATCAGAGAACCATGCTCCAAGTACCAGTGACAAAATGATCTGTGGTATGAAACACATGATCCATAATAACATGGTGTTTTTGGTATAAATCCAGATATCTCCATCTGAGAAAAGTTTTTTATAGTTTGCAAGTCCGACAAAATTCGGTCCGACCTGTGTCAGTCCTGACATATAATTTTCAAAGAAACTGTTGTAAATTGTGCTGATCAATGGGATCAGCTGAAAAATAACGTATACTACAATAAAAGGAATCAAAAAGATATATCCCCATTTATTGTATCTTACTACCTTTCCACTGCTTTTTTTCATAACAACCTGACCTCCTTTTCCAGAGTGCATAATTTTCGCCCACAGAGCTCACAGCATCCCTCACCTTTACCCTGTGTAAGTCTGCTGTCAGCTCTGCGCT
>UMJC01044716.1_pt1 | contig 23964 bp, 9 predicted proteins | sample 1965941 | NCBI WGS metagenome assembly UMJC01 (sample SAMEA4836141, study PRJEB28245) | human gut metagenome | biome: gut microbiome; material: fecal sample | place: Denmark | collected 2008 | reverse complement strand
TCCTGTTTCCATTTACACAAAATTTTGGACAGTGTCTGAATATATTTGGTACACCCTCATTCTTTATCCGCTAAGCATGGGCTAATTTGATTCTTTTCTCGTTGCCTCTTGACCAAATGTCATCTTCGCTTTGTCCATATGTCGCAAGCTGTTCTATTTCTTTCTTTTGTTGTTCCTGCCAAGGCTCAAAATCAATAATATCCCTTATAAGCCATGAATCCCACCGCCCCCTGAAACAGACACCCCGGTCATCAAGATACACGTCGGCTATGATTTTTCCACTTGTATGTTCCGGTTGATTCGGGTTTTCGTTTATATGGTCGTATGAAATATTGTTTTCTGCCAACCACTTTTCCAATTTTGCAGTTTTCTTGCGTGTCGTGAAGATGATGATAGTCCATCCGTTTTTCTTTAGGGTGGCTGTACCTGTATCTGCATTCGGTATCATCTGCCCAAACACATCCTCGCCTTGCCAACCTTTACTGTAGTCATGAATGACACCGTCAAAGTCTATACAAATAGTTTTCTGTTCCATGATGTCGTTAAATTAAAATTATTGCCTTATTGCATTATTCAGTTTGTTCACGGCCTGCATGTTCGCACCTTGTTGCGCTTGCGCCATCAGTTCGGGAGAAAGACCGTCAGGCATTTTACCCTGTTCTAATTGCTCTTTCTGCGACTTGATGCTCTGTAATAGTTCATCGGCAAACGGGAAGTCGCCATGTTCAAGCAACTGTTCTACGCTGATAGCCTGTGCTTGCCACAACTGCATGAGTATGTCGTTGGCAAGATGCCTGTATGCAGGGGTGGTTGTGCTTTCAGTAATGCTCAGGTCAAATTCCACATCCCGTATCTTTTTCGGGTCGTATTCGATTTGTGCGCCGCTCCGTCCGGCAATGTTGAACACACGCTTGCTGTCATAGAACTGCTGCATATTCTTTACATCCTTGTATGCACCATCCACCACAAAACCGCTGAAGCATTCCAACAGGTCAAGCAAAGTGGTGGTTGCATTTTGTGTCTGTTGTTGGAAATGGGCTGCACTCTCTCCCGAGAATCCGGGTTTCCCTTGCAATGCCCCTGTAACTCCAGAAATGTCCTCGAAGAACTTCAACTGAATATTCAGCAACTCGGTAATGCCGATGTTGGTCGAATTGTTGGCCACTTGTTCCGGCACACGTCCGCTCTTGCTCGGCTTATAGACAATCACACCGTTGAACTCAGCCCAGCCTTCCGCAATGTCGTCAATGCTCACTCCGTCCGGCAGACAATCATCGGGCATCATCAGTACCCCTTTGGCACTCGCACGCATTATCCAGTCATAAAGGGTTATCAAACGGTTGGTATATCGCTGTTGGTCGATGACATCAGATACGAACGAATGGATTTCACCGTCAATGAACGGATAAGCCTTGAATACGTATGGGTGGCTGTCGTGTTCGTATGGCGTTTCTCCCTCTTTCAGAATATCTCCGAATGGCGACAGGTAATAGAAATACCAATAATCGTCAATAAACCACGTGGCTTTAATGAGCGGCACTTCTTCTTCGGGCATACCGACAGACTTCGCCATTTCAATACGTTCGTCATTGACGGCGACCACACACTTTTGGTAATCCTTCACATCTATCTTGAAGATGTCCCCGTTTTGATAGTCATGGCACCGGTATCTTGGTTTTTGCTCCTTGCGCCAGACCTCAATGACTCTGCACCGTCCCGGCTCGCTCGTAAACAGAAAATCGTAGTTTTCCAAACGGCTGTAGCCGAAACGCTCTGCATACGAGGCGATGTATTCTTTCTTTGCCGCCCACTTGTAGATGTCTCTAAGTCTGCGGTAATCTTCGGGTGAAGAGGCGAACTGTTCGCAAAGCTGCCCGAATGAAATATCGTGTATCTCGCCAAGAACCGATACATCCCAACCTCTGAAATCACGCATATTGTTGTCTATGAAGAAATTGTTCGGCTGTACATAATCCGTCCAACAATCCTCTTTTCCGTTGCGCCAACCGTATGATTTGCGATGTACAATGAAGCCGCTGATAAGAAGCTCCTCCATTGTCCGGGCATATACCTCCGTCATCCGGTTCAGTTGCATATTGCATTGCAGGATGGTACTCATCGTTTCGCCCAATTTCTGCTCGTCTCGGTCGCGTGCTGTACAGGTCGGTTCTTTGCTCTGGCTTCGATACACGCCGAGTACGCTTTTTACCAATCTGCGGATAAGGTTGTTCTTCAATGGAACATTGCCCTGCCTTTTTATATACTCTTCTTCCGTCATGGTCTCACCGTCCACACATATTTTGTCATCCCACTGAAAACCGTAGGTATATCGCTTGTTGCGCTCTCTGTCCTTTCGGAAATCCTCCATCTGATTCCAATAGTGCTGTGCCTCCATCAATATATCAAACGCCCTGCGGTCGCCCGACTGCTGTGAAGACATTACTACGGTATCCATTTCCTCCGTATCACGTTTGGGTGCGACACGGCTCATGAACAGCAGTCTTTTATTTCCATTTTTTGTATTATGCATAATCGTTGAATATTATCAGAATGCTTTGGATAGACACAAAGGTACTATCCAAAGCATTCCTTTCAAGTATAACTATTTATCTCCATCCAATCCTTTCAACTTATCAAGCATTTCAACTTTCAAGTTCATAATCATGGTTTCAACTTCTTCTCGCTGTGTCGGGTCAATGAGTTTTAGAGCCTTGCTTGCTTTTTGTATGGCATTGTGATAGCCTTTAACTAAAGCGTACCGTTTGAATACCTCTGAATTGATAAGTTCATCTATCTTTTCAGCATACTCGATGTTCCCCACTCTGACCTGATTCTTGTATCCGCTTAAAGAATGCTGGACATCTTCCATTTCATCAACTGCTTTAGAATACTCACGGTTGATTTGGCTGCCTGTTGTCCGTTCATCTGCGGTTTGATAGAAACTGCTGATGACAGGTACATTGCGCCATTCCTGCAAATCTTCATTCCATAGCATTTCCAATGTCTTTTGGGTCTTGTTCAGTGTTTTGCCGACACCGCCAAAGTAGCTTTCAAACAGATGTTCTATCAATGCAGGATTAATGTTTATTGTGCCTGCATCGACATTGTTACCTCCTGTTATCTCGTTCAACCATCTTGTACCGTCAACAAGCCAAGGGGCGGTACTCTTGTACGCCTTTGTCCACTCTGGATCCATTTCGTTCCACGTGTGTTTACGGTAAATAGGTTTGCCAAAATAATCCTTATTGGCTATAATCTGCGCAAAAGGTTGTCCGATAGTCGGTGTAAGGCTTACTGCAACATTTCCTCCGTTGCCTGTCAGGTCAATAGGTAGCATGGACGAGAATCCGGTTGCTGCCTTGCTTAAACCGTCTTCAATATTTTCCTTTCCGGCAAGGACTGAATATGCTATTTCTCCCATACTGTAGAAAGGTCTCATTTCGTGTGGTAATGGAAGCGTCATATATCCGTTTTCACTCCAAGGTACATAAAGGACGAGGTTGTTCCTGCGTACCCATTCCGGTAAATCCCAATAACCGTTGTCATCGTCATCTCCACCAAGCAGAGCCTGTATAGCCAAGTTCATCATCGGAACAAGGAAGCCTGCCGATGAGAATATGGTTAATGCCATAGTGGTTTTGGCAGGGTGTTTTGCCATAAGTTTGCCGAAGTTCGCTACACTCTGAATGGCTGCATTGAAAAAGATGTAACTGAAGTTCATGACACTTGCACCCAGTCCGCCACTTCCTTTCTTGTTGAAGTTGACGGTAATCTCTTTCGCGTCATATATGGAGTGGGCCACATCCCTGCCCATTTGGCGGCTTGTCATATACACCATGAAGCGTGTCGTGTCCTCTGCGCTTCTATTCAGAAACTCCACACTGTTCCACAAACCGTTCCATGCTTTTTGGGTAATGGAACTTTTACCCTCTGCTTCTTTTATGAAACGCTTGATGTTTCGTTTGTAGTCTTCAACTGTATTCAGTTGGGTAAATCCTGTTTCGCCTCCATTACGGATAAACTCGTCAAAATAACGTTCCAAATCGTTATTCCTATCAAGCCTGCCGTTTTTGTATTTTACAAGCAGACGCGGCAGTTGAGCCTTAACCAGGCATTCTGTTACATTTTTGTTATACCTGGCTGTATATACAGCGTTTTCTTTAATGGCTACTGCCGTACCTGCCCAAATGATGTCTCTTGACAGGTTGCTCACGACAAAGGCAGGGTTCATTGAAGTAAATGCTCTTGCCATAAGATTCTTCACCGCTTTTGCAGCCTTGTACAGACTGCTGTCGTTTACATCCGGGTTGGTCAATCCGTTGATGGCTTGTGCCGCTCTTGGATTGCCATTGATATAAAGGCAATATTCCTTACCGGCTCTTTTTACCCTTACAACGTGTTCTTGACCCTCGCGTTTCGTAATATGCATACTTAGTTTCAGCCCGTCCTTCTTTTTCGTGGCATTATCTCCGAGGGCTTCCATTTCCTGCTCGAATTGTTCGACAATGGAAGCCACCTCATCACCTGTTGCATCTTCCGGGATTATTGGGTTTCGTGCTTCCCATTCACCGGTGGCATTGTCAAGCACATACCATTGTTCGCTGATACTTACAAGTTCATTCGGATTATTGAGAATGAAGTTCAGAAATTTCTGCTTCATCAAGTTCCTGTTTCCTTGAACGATGCTACTTTCCGCCATGAATCCAATGGTGGCCAAAGGGTCGTCAGCCAGACTTGTGCGTCCTTCCGCTGTCTTCAATGTCGGAGAAAGCATCAGACGGTTGCTTGTCATATATTCGTATTCGTTGGAAGCGACTTCGCAATCCCAACCTCTTAATGGCACATAATATTTGAACATTCCACGAACTTTGTCATAAGTGGATTTACTCATCAAGCCGCTATTGTAACTTTTGCGTAACGTTTCTTTGGTCGCAGCGTTGATTTTATCCCACAATTCGGACACGTTAAACTTGCTCTCGAACTCATCAACTATCATTTGTGCAGCCTCGGTGAAATTATCTTTATCACCGGTTAATTCGGTCAAACCCGAATAATCACGTGTAATAGCACCATCCCAAGTGTCGCCATCCTGCTCTGCATCTCGTTTGGAGAATTCCTCATTACGCTCCAGACCATGCTTTGCTATGATGTACGACTTCAACTCTTCATAAGATGCACCTAATTTGATAAGTTTCTGAACAACTTTCATCATCGGTTTATAGAAATCCCTTTCATATATCTCCGCTTGCGACTTATTTTCTGCCGACATACTGTTTTCTGCAATATAGGCATTTTCAAACGAATGGATTGGATTCCCTGTTTCTTCTGAAATCATGTCCTGCAATGTTTTCAATGCGGACATACTGTCTTGATACGCCTCTTTCAGTCTGTACAGGAGATTTTCTTTCCATTTGACACTTCTGCTTTTATTGGGTGTACGGACTTTCCTGTCATAGCGTCTCCTTAAAGAGTCGCCGTCACGGTACAGGGTATCATCGTTTTCTGCAATGTTCTGATGATGTGGTTCGGCAACTGCATAATTGCCTACTTTCAGTTCATACTGCTTTGCCACATCGGCGGCTTCTCCCAATATACTTCTGTATCTGCCCGGTTCTGCAAGATTCTCGTAGCTGCGCCACAATACATAGCGTAGTTCGTTGTCAGTCAGAGTAACCCCTCCGAAATCCTCAAAGCCTATCTTGTGCAGCATATTCAGGAAGAAATCCTTTATCTGCCTCCACCAGCTTGCATTGATGTTTTCAAATTCAGTATCTTCTGCAAGCGAAGCAAGATATTCTTCGGTAGCCTTACTGAAATCCCAACCGTTTTTTGCAGCCATATCTACAATGCGTCTACGAATGCTTTCTTCTGCATTGTTGAGTACATTATCAAGGAATGTATCAAAATGTTCGCCGAACAGCTGACGCAATCCGTAGTGGGCTACCGCTTCATGAAGCAGGGTCTGCTCTATGTCAAATACGCTTGAATGGTTGGGAACAACAATGGTAATCTTGCCTGTACTCTTTGAGTAGAAACCTTTTGCACGCTGTTTCTTACCCTCCAATGTGTAAGCATCGGTTACTATATCCACATTGTCCAGATGCAGCTTTTCTGCAAGGCTTTTCACGCGCTCTGTCATTCTTTGGCGTTCACGCTGTGCAAATTCTCTCCGTTGCTTTGCCGTTCTCCTTGACCGCCCGAGCAGTTTTGCCGCAGGGTCATTCTCATAACTGACTTCATCATCGGTGTATGCCCCAATGCCGTTACGTTGGAGAATATCAGTTGTGTCATCCTTTACTTTTACTCCCAACTTGGTCAATTCTTTAACAATCTCATCAATATGGTCGGCAGGAATATCCGCACGCAACTTCCCTCGGTAAGGGTAGAAGTTTTCACCTGCGGCACGAAGCAAGGTTTTGTTCTCGTAGTAAACTGCACCATCTTTCTTTGTCTTTGGGACAGTTAGGTAGAACATCTTTGCCCAACTGCTACCCATAATCTCTACCTTTCCATCGTGACTTATTATAGGAGTATAGTCTTTTATCTGTTGTAAACGACTGCTCAATGGCGCACCGCTCGTTTTCAGCATAGAAGCATTCCATTTGTCGGGCATTAAGATGCCATCGTGAACATTACCGTCAATGTCAGTATAACTAATGAGTTGTCCCGGATAGCCTCCATATTCATCTTGTGTATCGGCTATAGCCTGCAAGATATTACCTGTCATAATGAAACCTGTCTTTCGTGTCTCACTTGGTATCTGACTATCCCAATTATCAAGTGTGGTGGCACGTGCAGCATCCCAATTGTCATTGGTCATTTTATCAATGCTTCGCAACGCATCAATCTGTGAAAGTTTAATCTCAATGCGTCTGCGACCGTCAAGGGTTGCAAATACCGCAAGTGTTGTTGAGGCTGTAATCTTGCTATCCTTTGTTTTGTATCCACAGAAGATAGCAGGAGTGGCAAAATCAAATACCATCGCTTCAAGGTTGTCAGGTACGAGATATGACTTGCCAACTTCAAACATTCTCAAGCGGCGCATTATCTGGTCACTGCTTTGATTCAGGCGTACAATGTTGTCATTGTGCTTGTTTTCAACCTTCTCGTTGGTCTCTGCAATAAAGTTTTCTATGGCAACACGCTTTTCTTCATCGCTGCGTTTCTTCTGTCCATTGATTTTGTCTGTCTGCTTAGCAATATCCTCTACAGCTTTCGCTTTTGCCTTCTCGTACCGTTCTTCCTCTGCGGCAATTCTCGCTTCATCTTCATTACGGATTGTCTCAAGAACACTTTCCAAGTACTCAGCAGGTGAAGCACCTCTGTTTATCTGTTCGATAACCTTGCGTATTTCATCGGATTTCATGGGTTTTCGCAGTACATCCATTTCCACCTTTTCTACGAATGAGTTGCGGGCAAACGGATTGTTGCCATCCGGGTCTATCCCCTCGGATGACACCCTCTTTTCTATCGTCTTGGCACGTAGAGGCATTACGGTAATCTTTAAATCATTACTGCCTGTATCATTAAGGTATTTAATTAACTCGTTATAGCGTCTTACTACATCATCGTAAAACTCCTCTTGCTCTTTGGTCGTCAGCAGGGCTACATATCCTGTAACTTTTCGTGCATCATCTTCCTGTGGTTTGTACTCATCAAGTTCGCTTGCTTGCACACGACCGCCTCCAAGTCCGCCTTTCTTCAAAGGTGCACCCATTTTCTCGTAGATTTCCACATTATCACGTAGATATTCTACAACAACTTGGCTACCATACTTATTGAGCAAGTCCGGTGCTTCAACATCGTTGCTTTCACTATCCTGTGAGGTGGTAGTATTGGCGTTCAAAGACTTCAACTTGGTAGAAAGCATCATCAAGAAACGGTTTTCAGCAGGAACAGGCAAACCGAGATTGATGTAATAACCCCTATGTACCTGTCCTGTGCGGTCAATACGACCTATCATCTGCATATAGTCGTTGATGTCGCTCAATGGCTGTGCAATAATCATCGAACGTTGACGTTGGTCGCTGAATTTCTCCGAAGCGTGCAGACTGATACCTGTTGATGCAGACTTGTTGAGAATGAGTACGTCAAGAGTACCACTGTTGAACTCTCTCTGCATTTTCTTTTTGTCTTTGTCAGTTCTACGTTTGACAACGACACGCCCGTCATCGTTGCGCTCAACATACATATTACGTCCTGTCAATTCACCTACTTTGTACCCTTTATCGTTCAGACGCTCGATAATGGCATCAAGTGGACTGATAAAGATGTCACTTGTGCTTTCACGAATGAAATCCTGCAACTCGTAATATGCTTTTTCTCCTGCCGGACCTAATGCCTGTGGAGAATATCTCTCGTGACGTTCGTTACCGTCCTCATCTTTAACGGTGTACTGCATAACAGTGTCAAGTCCTTTTAGTAGGCTTGCGCTGAATGTTGGCTCATCAATGGTTTCTCCTGCGGCATAGTCCTTAATACTGCTCTCCATTGTGCTTTCCAACGCAATAACAGGGTGGCGACCTGCATTGATTTCGGCTTCCACTTCATCTGCAATAGCATCGACTTTGAGGGCAAGCATAAGCTGCTTGGTGTAGTTGTAGGTCTTGCTTGCAAATGGCACATTCTCTACGCCCATTTTATCTGTGCCTCGCTTCACACCTGCGCTCTCAGCCATAACAGCAAGTTCCATATCCAATGCTTCAATCATCGGCTTTACATAATCCTCTTGGAATTTGATGATGGCATTGAATGCTGCTATGGTACGGTCGTAATTTTCTCTTGCACGTCTAACAGTTTCGGGGTCAGTAATTGTTTTCCAATCGGTAACAACATCGCTCATATCTCGCTCTCTGCGTACCATTTGCCCTGCATTTGTTAATTCACGGCTCATAATTTCTTGCAGAGTTACACCGCCTTTCTCAATGATACTAATCATCTTATCCGGCTCAACCTTTGCTTGGCTCATCGCTGTACGAATTGCATACAAAGGCATTGTGTCGGGACGCTTTGCGAACGTAGCACTTGCAAACGTGGCAGCTTTCGCCCCACGAAGAATACTTTGCAGATAGGCTCCTGTATTGCTCGAACCTGCCGCCGTGTGACTTTCATCAAGGAACAGATAGTTATCCTTTGCAATGACACGTAAGAATGTGGCTTTCGGGGTAGCCTTGCCATTCTTTACGTTCTTGCTTTTCTTAGTGCGTGCGCCACTTTTTTTGGCTGCTTCCTCCATTTCTTGTTGACTGACAGCATCACCAGTGTTTACCTGCGAATAGGTGAGTACAGCAAAGTCATATTCATCTGGCAATGCTCCCGATGCAAATACTTTTGCCATTTCTGCAGAAGATAGAGGTTTGTGTACTGTATTACCTTTGCTATCAACCATTGCACCGTCAGAGTTGAATATAAACGGTACGAGGTCTCCACTTCCAACATCTACCAAGTCTCGGTAAATATCGGAGAATAAGTCTGCTTTCTGGGTGATGAATACAGGTTTCTCGCCTCGTTGCACTGCCCAACGAATAAGTGCTGCCATTTGGCGACCCTTACCAACACCTGTTTGGTCACCTATAATGAGTGCTTGACCTTGCTTCATTTGATAGATAGCCATAGCAACACTATCCATCTGCTCTGCGGCAAGTGCCTGATGCGCTTCCTCAATGGTGTCATATCCGAGTTCTGTCTTAATAAATTCGTCTATGCTGCCGTGCTGTGCTTCAATTTGAGTAAGCACATTATCCATTGCCTCGACCATAGCAGCTGGGGCAACGCTGTTAAGTGAAAACGCACTGTTGTGAGGACGATACGCACTCTTTTCATCTGTAAGAGTACGTTTCTTGTGTTCGGTTGGAGCCTGCTTTAATCCCACTCCGTTTGTGGAAACTCGCTCTGTTCCCACTCGCTGAATGTCAGTGTTAGATACACTTCTGCTTCCTCCTGCGTTATCTCTTGGAGTTTCTGCCCGGGTTTCACCATCTGCAGTATTCGTTCTACGTTCTCTTGGTAAAACCTGTTCGCCTCCGTCCGAATGCTCTTGTGTTGATTTACTTCTGCTTCCAACATCATCATTCTTTCGAGGTTGTTCACGATGTCCTGCTCCGTCAGTGTTCCCGGATGTTTCGTTATTGACAGATGCCAGCTGCCTTTCTCGGCTACGTAATACTTCTGTTCCATTTGTCTTTTCCTTTGAATTCAATACTTCGTTAATAATCTCATATAGGTCATCAAAACTTTCAGCCTTGCGGATAGCCTTACTCTCCACAGGTGGATATACGGCTGTCTGCGCCCGTTCTTCATTGCTTCTGCGACCATCTATAAGTATCATACGAGTAGGGAACGTAGTACCTTGTTTTGCGTACAGTCCGCCACTCATATCAATAACACCTTTCACGTTATAGTGGTCGTACAGATACGTAAAGAATGGCTTCATACTTTTTATAGCACCATTAATAGCATATTCCATATTTCCACCAATGATAATGGCTGCTCTGCCATCATCTTTCATACTTGCAAGAGCATTTAACGTAATCTGTGGGTCAAGTCCGGGTATCATCTTTCCGTCATACTCTACAGCCTCACGTTTCCCAAATGGAGGATTAGCAATAACAGCGTCATACTGCATACCGCCTGCAAAAGGCTCTGTTGCATCCTGCTGTGTTACCTCTGCAAAACCTTGCTCGCGAAGATTATCCAATCGCGTCTCGTCAAGTTCATTTGCGCGTACTTGCTCAACAGGTACAGTGAACACCAGCATTCCGTTACCTGCCGTAGGCTCCAACACCTTACCGTCAGCTTTGTTTGCCATTGCAAAGCGGTTAGCAATCCAAGCCATCGGAAGAGGAGTGGAGTACTGCTGCATCTTGATACGATTACTGCTTCGTGCGGCAATGGTAGGTTGCATTTCATAAAGTTTGCATATCAAATCGTATGATGCACGGCTATCTCTACCTTTGCGGCCAACAACCTCTCGTGCGGCTCTCACCAATCCGTCCTCAACAAGTTCCTGCAACAAAATGTCGGTTCTTCTGTCATTATCCACCTCCATTCCCAACTCACTTGCACGCTTGCGTAGGTCTAAAATGCTTCTGTATGGCTTTGTCCCATTGTCAAGAGCCGCAAGCATATCAGCCTTTACTGTCATTGCAAATTGGCGATGCAGTTCTGCATCAGTTCTCTGTAATCCATGTTCGCTGTTTTTATTGTTATCAGTCAGACCATCAAACAAACCCAACTCATTTGACTGCTGTGAATTTACTGCTTTTTTCTCGTTCTTTTTACGTGCAGGGCGGCTTTTTTTGATGCGTTCCTGTGCAATCTCTGCCTCTTGTTCCACCTCTGCCTCTCTTGTTATGGTTTCGGCAGTGGCAAGTGCATCAATGCTTGTCTTATCGAAATTCGCCACGTCAAACTTCTGTACCTCATCGTATGGGGTCATGTCGGAATCAAGTCCATTTTCTGCCACCTCCGGTAAATCCCTCGCACCATTGTAGAACGCTTTGAGGTATGGGCGTATGGCATCGCCCAAGTCTGCAATCATGGCTGTTGCATACTCGGCAAATTTGCGTGCACCTTTCTCCAAATGGTAAACAGCCATCTCCGTACCAATGGCAAGTATTTCAGGGTCTATGCCCATGTTCATTTGACCGAGCAACTTCTTGCGCATACGCTCACGGAGTTCTGCATAGCGTTCATCGGTAACAAGACGGTTGCCACTCGTCTTATTTTCAGGCTTAGATTCTTGCTCTGTGGCTGCCGCTTTTTCTGTACGTACAATCTCCCTAATCTTAACCTTGTTTTCAAGAATGGTTTCAACAGCGTCACGCAGTTCCTGATTAAAATTCTTGGGATTACGTACAATCTCCAACATTTCTTCAGGACTGTTTGCCGTATAATTGAAACGTCCATCCCCGATAGGGATAGGTCCGCTCACATCATCACGCCTCAATGTGGTTAATCCCGTTTCCTTATCAACAGAAACAGAATATTGCCATACAGGGGTGTATTCCTGTCTTTCTTCCGGCTTTGATGTTTCCGAAAGTTGAGGTTCTACAAACTGTACATTACCGTCATTGAGAGCCTGCATATCAGACATTGAGACTGGCTGTTGTGATTGTGCATCAGTTGCATATTCTGCCAAGCGTTCAGCATCTTCCTTGCTCCGCATCATGAAGCCTTGCTTTTCCTTATCCCACCAGCCTTTCAGTTGTTTGGCAAACATTGTGGTGCACTTCCGAACAGTATCTCTTAATTCATCATTGAACTTCACAAGGTGCATATCCAACACCTTACCTCTTTTGGTGGTGTATTGTGCCTGAGTAATGGTGTATGCAGCATCAGTCGGTGTTGTCGTTTCTTCATTGGAATTGTTTTGTTCCAATTTCCGCTGTTCAGTAAAGAGGTCGTTTATTTCGGAAATAATGCGGGCTTCCTCAAATATATCACTCTGACCATGTGCGGCTTCTTGTTCCTTGTGCAGTTCTTCAATGCGTGATTTGATTTCAGAAAGTCTGTTGACTTGTGTACTTGAACTCTGTTCCTCAACACTTTTAACTGATTTGTATTCAGCAAACGCTTTAGTCTTACGGTGGCTACTATCTATCCACTTCTCGAAATCCTCTAAGTTGACACCGGTCACCACTGTCTTGTGTTTCTTCGCCCAGTCGTTGTCATAATTCGCAAAGTAAGCTGCTTCGGCATCGTCAGTCTCATTGAAGCCAAGCATTACCTTATGCTCGTCAAAGCTGCCGTCCTCGTTATACTGGTCCACCACGAACACCCTGCGTCCGTTCCACCCGTCAATGTCATTAGAGAGGAACACGTCTATATGGTCACCGTCCACGCCCTCCGTGCCACGAATGTAGCCGTAGGTGTTCTGCATGGTTGTTTCCCACTTATTGCCATTGGCATCCACACCGCTGCGCACACTGCCTTTAGGTTGCTCGATAGTAATATCGAACACCCCGACCTGTACATGACCTTTCTTGTAATTTCCGGCTTCTTTCTGCTTGTCGGTCGGATTTACATCAACTTCCGCCTCTGCCTTGGCTATTTTTTCTCCTAACTCACTGCTTTTACGAGAATTATTTGTACCTTTGTTGTCAGAAAGCATAGTGGTTTGAGGCGCATCCGTGCCCTCGGTAGCGAGGTCAGACACATTCCCTTGCGGCGAGTATAAGCCTTGTGCCATGTCTGAGGCATTAGAAACATCATCGGCGTGTTTCCAAACCATTTTTCCTTTAGTAAGGAGGTTCGCAATGGCGTTCCTCCTTTTTTCTTGGTTGGAAACAACTACCTCTTTACCGTCTTTGCTGACTGTGATTGAAGTGAAATAATAATACCGAGAACCGTCAGCTTTTTTAAATGAACGTATGAATACATAGGAAGATGGACGTTCTGTAGTATCTCCCTCTTTGGCTTCACTAACATCTTCTATGATAGCATGAGGATGTTCAAGTGTAGGTTTAATCATACCCAATTTACCATTTCTGCCTTGTCGCATCAATTTTGTAAATTGGTTTTCACCCATTTTTACATTGCCTATCGGTGTTGTGACGATACCATCTTCACCGAATAGGGCATCCCAGTTTTCAATAGTGAGGTCTATTTCAGGAGCAATTTCAGCACTCAATTCCATATCTGCAATGAAGTCTTGTGCTTCATCCGCAGTCATGGAACGGCCAATTACTTCCGTTGCATCATTTTCCTCTTCTTTATTTCCTCTATCTTCGCTCTCAACTCCGCTTCTTCCACCATCTCTTTCAATTCTTCCTCCACTGTCGGCTGTCCCATTTCCGTCCTCAACTCGTTCTCCTGCCTGAGCATCTCCCCGGCTTCCTTGCTGCCCTCGTTGGCCTGTTGCAGTATCGCCAACCAATACATTGCTTCGCTGTTGTCCATCGTAGATAATGTTTAATGTTTCGTAAATAGCCTGTGCAAGCGTCCGGGGAGTGTTGTCCGGCTGCTCGAACAGGGTTGCTTCCTGTGTGCCTTGAATAAGGTCATAGATTCTGTTAAATGTATTTTGGATAATGCCTTGGGTTTCTCCCTTGTACATCGTTGCCAAAAGCAATGCGAAGTTACTGAAATTATCGGCAGGGAGATAACTTTCGCCCGTTGCATCATCAATCTGGTATTGGTGTTTCCAACTTTCAACGGCTATTCGTGCCTCTTTGAAATTTTTTGCTTCAGTAAATTGTTTGTCCTGCGACAAGGCATAATAAGCCCGGATTGAGTTCTGTATCTCCTCAACCATACGCTCTGCATTCGGACTGTCATAATCCCGGAATGCCGTTGCGAGAATAGCCTTTTGAGCCTTTACAGGCAACGCGTTGAACATTTCTTCAAGACGGACACTGCCACCCTTGAAAATGCTCTGATACATGATTCCACGCAAATCATTCTTGGCTTCGGCGGTCAGGTTACCCTTGCTGTCAAATGCGCTGCTGTATTGGGTCGGTGTGATGTAGCCTTTCTGCATCATCCATTTCAATACATTTGTACCGTTGGCATCCACAAGTCCTGCAAATGAAGTCTCCTCATCGCTCGAAGCAAGCAATAGGTTGGCGAACGAACGCATATCATTGCCCATCTTCTGCATGATGTTCTTGGGCTTTATACGTTCTATACCTCCGCTTTCTGTGTCCTGTGCGACAAACTGACCGAGATTGATAGCCTCGGTATCGTCCACTTCAAGCATATTAACGAGGACAGGACGTTCCACAGAATCAATATCCTCGGCACGCAATCCAAATTCGTCTGCGTGGTCTTTCAGATACTGCTTGTACTGCTCTGCCTGGTCTTTGTGACCATACCACATCTGACGGAGTGCGTCACTTCGGTTGTTGCCCTGTATGACTTCCCCTCGTGCATTTATGGTAGGTGCGCCTGTATATGCAGTGACAGAAGATGTGATTTCTTCAGGACGAATGTTTCCGGCAATCTTTCGGGCAGACAATACGCTTGCTTCATCATTACGCTCCTTTGGCTGTGCCTCATCAATGAAGTGAAGCGGATTTCGCACACCTTGAACGTGACTCGGTTGCAACAAGTTTGCATCAATCACGGATATACGACCGCCTACAATAGCATCATCACTGAATTTTACGGATACCTCCTTTCCCATCAATGCCTGTACAGGCTCTTGTCTGTCTATCTTATGACCGTTCATGCGTCTGTAACCTCTTGCCCGTGCATCCTGCGGCTTGTCGTCCACCATGTCTGGCACTCCGTTTAGGGCTTCACGCTCGATGCGTTCTACCTCCTCACGTTCGGCACGCAACTTTTCTTCTTCCGCCTTTCTCAATGCGGCTGCTTCATCGGCAATGCGTCTGCGTTCAGCATCCGCTTCCATTTTTCTGCGATTGGCGGTACCGGCTATCTTCTGCCAAACGAGCAATTCCTGTTTGGCCGCATCAATCGCCGCCTTGCGTTCTTTCTCGGAAGCAATTTTTTCGGCAATAGAATTACCGCCTTTCGATTTGGCTTTCTCCTGTTTCTTCAAGGCTTCTTCCTTGTCGGCAACCATTCCATCGGCTACGGTCTGTGCCATAACCTCATCACCCTCGGTCTGCTCCACAATGGCATCCCAAGCGGTATCACTGTCCGTCTGCTCATATAATGGATTCCCCTGCTCATCCTTTGGTATTCTCTGCATGGCAGGAATTGTCAAATCGGCAGAGCCAATATTTTGAGGGGTATTGTTGCCATTTTCGGGAATATTTTCCACACCATTGTTGTTCTCATTATCGGCAGGGCGTTCAAATGCCACTCCGTTATGCTCCAACAGCATATTGTCGAGTTCATCACGAGTGAACAGGTTCACACGCTTGCCGTTGATAGGTGCTTCGGTAAATACTTCATATCTTCCGTCTGCATTGACATCAGCTGTGATATTGCCACGGACGGTAACGCCGTTCTCATCGATAAGCGAAACAATGTCATTGAGGGCGTACTGCGGTCTGTCCGCCTCCTGTATTTCCTGTTTGCGCTCGGCATTCTCAATGGTTCTCTGCTGCTCGAACTGCGCCACACGTGCCAAATTTGCCGCATCAGTCTGTTGCTGTATGGTTTCTTTTGCCAATGGGAAAATGTTCACGCCGTCCGATACGTTAACTGTGCCGTCCCCATTATCCACAATACCGTCCTCGTTGGCTATAATCTGAACCTGTATCTGTGCGTCATCATCGGTAATGGTGTATGTATCTCCGGGGTTGAATGTGACCACGCCGTCAATCTTGTCGGATGCTTCCTGCGCGAACTGCTGAATGATAGCATCCTCTGCTGTCATTTTCTCATCGGACGGGTTCAACGGCTTATCAATGTTCAATACGGCATCTGGCGACACCTGTTCAAGTGCGCCTGTTTCCGCATCACGGACAATGATACTATCGTCCGAAGCCTTATTGTCAATGCCGCTGCCGTCTGCATATAACACAAGGTTTCCGCTAACGACATACACGCGGCGGTCGTCCTGTTTCATCGTTGCGCCCTGTATCATGCCAGTGGTGCGGTTGGTACGGGCATCGACCATTGCATTGCTTTGCTCCACACGTGCATCTATGTCATCACGCACACGCTGAATCATGCCTTCATATACCTGCTTAGCATTCAGATAGTCAAGAACAGTTTCTAACTCGCTTTCTCCACAAATGCCATTGCTCCGCATTTCCTCCAATGCATTCAGAGGATGAGCATCCAAAAAGCCAAGTGTGTTTTCATCCACTATGGCAGAAACCCTCTGCCGCTGATAGTCACGCATATTCTTGGCATCGGTCATTTCCTGTGGGTCTGCGATATTGTAACCATCAATGTAGCTTTCATTCATTGACTGCACATCCTCGTCCTGTTCGCCGCCTCGTTTCTGTACGAGAGTACCGAGGTTAAAGCCCCTCATCATCAACGAACGCTCCATGTAGGTAAGAATTGCGGCTCTCTCATCGTCAGAGAAATCCTTATCGTTTACAATTCCATCTGCCACGCTGCCAATGTCATCATTGGTCGTAAGGTCGATAGTCGTCCTTAACGGTTCCCATATTTCTTTGCCAAGCAATTCTGTTGCACGGGCATCAGCCTTGTTTACTCCGTGCTTCATTGAAGCATACTGCGCTCCTGACAATGTAGCCTTACCTGCGCCCATCAATCCCATAGAAAGAGCCATGCCGCCCCAAATGTCGCCGTGGAATTGTCCTGTTGCAAGCAAGTTGGTGCGTGTGCCATCCGGGTTATGCTGGTACGCATCGTCCAGATTGAGCATGGTGCGCCACAATTGCCCATAGTATTCTTCCGTTACCTCTCCAAAATAGTCACTCACACCCATTTTGTTGAATAACTGATGTGTCTGTCCCATGATACCGTTCAACGCACCTGCATCAGCCTTTGAAAGCACTGCACCGATACGCTTTGCACCCACCACATTGGCGAGCTTACTCATATTTCCAAGAGTAACTACAGGGTCAAGGTGCGAACCGAACATTTCCGAATAATTTTCAACGATGGCATTGGCTTCTCCTTGCCAAATGGCATTTCCCCAAGTCTTGTCGTTGGAAAAATCATAGTTTCCGTTCTCATCGACAACCACATCACCGAGTTTTCTGTCAATAATGTCGGCTGTGGTTTTCCCTGCCTGTACCGTATTGGTCATAAGCGGAGCACGGAGAAGCAAGTCATCAGCAGTTGTACCGAGAGCCTTAATGGTCCAGTTGGTGGCATATTGCCCCAGTCCTTTCACGCCGTTGTTCTTTACGTATGCCTTAAAGCCCTGTTTGGCCATTTGTTCTACCACTTCTTTGCCCACCACCTTTGTGGCGGCTTTCGTTCCAGCTTTGGAAAGAGCATTGATACCGCTGAATCCACCTCCTGTAATGCCAAAGTCAAGCATGAATGCAGGCATATGGCCGGTCATCATACCGGCTCTGTTCCAAAAGCCAGCGTTCCCGCCATACATCTGCTCAGCCTGTCCTTTGTTGTAGAGTGCGCCCATCATTTCATTGTAGGCTTCACGCTCTCCATCCGTGGCATTCTCTCCTTTTAGGTCATCGGCGTTCATCATCGTCAAAGCGTCACGCATATCGCTTATGCCGAAATCCCAAGTGCGGAAATCTCCTGCCACACGACCGAAACCACGCCAAAAGCCAACATCTACACCTTGTTCACGGTCTTTCTGTTCTTCAAGGTCTTTGATAAGTTCCTCTGTTTGACGAATGGCGACATCCAAGGTACTGTTTTCCCTGTCGCTCATCTGACGAGGAACATAGGTATCTGCTGCAAGCAAGAATCCAAGAGGAGCTGTATTCTTTTTTGTATCTTCTTCCCATTGTTCATGCACTCTCTTGGCACTTGCATCTCGTTTTTCTTGCAGTTCTGCAAGTTTCAGCCTTGCACGGCGTAGTTGTCCGCTTACAGACATATCAGCCGCCTGTCGGTATCTGAAACTCTCCATGTCCGCAAGTCCCTTACTGGTGTATCTGTTGCCAAGAGGGGTAATGTAGGTTTTCTCCAACTTTCCGCTCTCTGGGTTGAACTGCATTTTCCCTTCTGCTGTCTGTCCTCCACTCAATGGTGCATTTTCTTGGTACTCACGCATGGTCTTCATTTGTTCGCTGAAACCGTCCAACATTTGCTCCGTGCGGCGTTTCATCTGCCTCATATTTGCACTGAAGCGTATTTTATCCTGTTCCGTCAACGGCTTTTCCTCTGCTGAAGGAGTTACAGGAGTTTCGGGTGTAGAGTCCGGGGCAGGTTGTTCGGGCTGTTGTTGCTCCGACATGAAAGTCTTGTAGTCTGCCGACTTTACACGATATTTCTTTCCCTCACGCTCCATGATTGTAGAAGCATCGGGAAAGTCTTTCATAAAACTGTCAATGTGTTCATCACGCACATTGTATTTCTTTCCGTTGTATTCAAATATTGGCATAGTTATTTGTTTTTACCGGGTGTATAATCAATCACATCGTCATCACCACCACCGGGAACATAGTCCACAACCTCATTATTCAGTTCTGAGGTCATGGTGGCAGGGTCAAGTTTGGAGAGGGAAAGCATGATGTTTTTAGCTTTTTCTGATTTGTACCAGTTCTCTTTGACGAAAGTGTCTTTATCGCTTGCCGACATACCGTTTACTTTTTGAAGTGCTTCCGGCTCGATTCCGTCTGCCACAAGAGCATCATAAATGCTCGGCATCGACCCTTTCCAAACATTCTCGTAAATGGCTACTTGGTTTCCGTCACCGTCAGAAAAACCGAGTTGTTTGCCACGGACACCACGTGCGGCTGTCGCTCTCGCTTTATCACGCTCTACAGCCACATTGTCATTATGCCTCTTTACTTGGAAATTGTAGGAACGGTCAGCTTGACGTTTGTTTTCGTCAAATGTCGTTTGCCAACGCTTATCGGCTTCTTTATCTCGACCTTTCTTGTATTCTTGTTCTGCATCATATCTGTCATCAGCGATTTTCTCCCGCTCGTTACGATGTTGAATGCTCTCATTGTATCGGTCATCATTCTTTTGGTCAAGACCGAGTTGCCTTTGCCAAGAACGTTCACGGTGTGCTTCTTCTGCATCCGCCTGTTTCGCCCTAATCAAGCCATTGAAATATGCCGTATTCTTTTCATCACGGTCTTTCATCAACTTGTCATAGCGGATTTTGATACGCTCCGACATGGTGTTCTTGCCTGTGTACATGTTCGGTGCGCCCTGTGTCGTAAAAAATAGATTGGAGAGAGCCATAACGCCATCCCCAATTGCAGCAAAGATTTCATTTCTTCGCTGTTTCTTCTTTTCCTTTTCAAGTTCCTCTGCTGTCGGTGGGGTATAAGGGTTCAGTTGTCGGAACAATGCTTCATAGCCACCTCCACCTGCCGGAGTTCCTCCGTCTGTCGGCGGTGTGCCATTCTGCTTTGCCGGAGCCGGTGGTGCAGTCGGGGGAGAGGAAACAGGAGCATTATCACCCGAATGTTGCTCAGTCCACTCCTTAGTGCCTTTCGGTGCGTGCCCTCCGCTATCGGGAGAACTGCCGCCTAATATCTCATCCAATGTTGCCATAGTCGTAGAATTTAGAAAGGCATGGATGAAGCGGCATTGGCGACACCTTGCACAGCCTGACCGATTGCCTGTGCTTTCCCTTGTTCAAGTTGGTTAAGCTGCTCCACGAAAGCATTGTCGTTCGCCATGTAGGTAGCCTCTATGTTGTCTTTCCGTGCCTCTGCATTGGCTGCAATCTGCGATGTCGCATCGGCGAGTGCCTGGTTGTTTGCCGCTTTTGCAGCCGCCACACTCTCATCCGTGCCGCCCATCACAGCTGCCGAACCTGCCGCCTGTTTGTTTCGCTGTTTGATACTCTCTTCGGTCTGTGTCAGAATACGCTGTGCATCGGCACGCTGGGTAGCGTCCTCATTATAGCGTCTGTCATACCAGTCTTGGTTTTTCTGCCGCTGCGCCTCTACATTCTTCTTTGCCCTTTTCATTGCCTTTGATGCAGAGATACCGCCGAAGATACTGCCCGCTGCACCTATCGCACTTCCAATAAGTCCCATATGTATGTGAATTGTTAATAGTTATACTTCTAATGCAAAACTAACCACATACCTTTGAGCCATTGTTTTATCCTTTTACGGTCGGATATACGGCAAGTATGTAAGGATTCATAAAATCACTACTTCAAACTATTTTAGTATGGCAAGACAGAAGAATGACGGTCGAGGACGGCTTGGTGGAAGACAGAAAGGCACACCCAATAAATCTACATCATCTTTGCGTGAGATAATTTCAGAACATTGGCAGCACTATCAAGATAGCGGACAATTCAAGAAAGACCTTGATGCGCTCGACCCACAAACGCGTGCAGTGGTTATGGAGCGGTATGCACAATACATAGCACCAAAAATGAAATCGGTAGATATGGAGGTTACGGCAAAGGTTACGCATACCATTGAGGACAAGTTACTTGAACTCAGCGAAGAACCTGACGAGGATGATTGACAACCCCTCATGATGGGTAAATACATACAGTTTGTTTGTAGCGGTGTCAGCAATGAACACCGCTATTTTTATTGCAGAAACATTCAAGTATTATTCGGAAAGTTTGGCACATTCTTCCGTAAACATTCGGGAAGTTTGAGGCATATTTCGGGAATGTTTCCCGAAGTTTGAAATATTTTTCCGTAATAATCCCTCATTCTTCCGTAAACATTCGGGAAGTTTGAGGCATATTTCGGGAAGTTTGAGACTGATTTTAGGCACAAAAACAGCGTCAAATCACTACAAAAACGGCTTTTTTATATTTATAAACATATCTATACGCTTTTTATTTCGGGAATAATATGCCAAACTTCCGGAAACATTCCGGAAACATTCCCGAATAATCGTTCAAACTTCCCGAAGTTTGGCTCAAAACTCCGTAAGTTTGCCGTAAAGTAAAGTAAATATCTACTACATCTACCGCACGCATACGCGCGTGTGCGAAAAGAATTTTTGATTTTTGAGGGAGAGGGATAGAGGTCTAAAGAGAAAGAGAAAAAGAGAAAGAGAAAAAGAAAAAGAGAAAGCCCACAAAGAGAAAACTTCCTTGCAGGTTTCGGGTGTAAAAAGATAAACGGGCAGGAAAACTCCCACCCGTTACCTTTGCCGGAAAACAAATCCAGATGATATGAAAAAGATTTTCAAAGAAGCGATGCGCCGCTATCAGAATTGGCGATACCGCCGTCTTTACCGCAAACTGTTTTGGTTCTATGCCAAAATAAAAATTGATGGTGATGCAGCCGGTCAAAATGCCGCAGAGGCTTTCAAATGGCTCACTGCTATTGAGTATGCCGATTTGTTTGCTCATCGGCATAAACCGGACGTTTAGCATTTTCTTTCTTGATTTTGGCGGAGGGTGTAGGCAGCGTCATCGTCACATCAAACGAGATACGGTTGGTACTCCGTTTCGATATACATCCTCCAACCACTTTGATACCTGCCTTACCCTCAGCTTCGCTTTCCACCGCAATATCGAAATGGACATTACAACTTTTGCCGATTCCACTAACAGTGGGACTTACCAAATATCCTTTGCCTTCCGAATTGTCTATTGCTTCCTGTACGCCCTCTGCAATCTGCGTTAGCGTCTTATTGATAAACTCTTTCAGTTCCATATTGCCGTTGCTTTGATTAAAACCCTTTCCCTTTCTGCCGCTGATAGACCACCGTCTGGTCTTTGTCGAGATTGACGATTTTGAACATCACCATCGAGCGGTTCGGAATATCGTCCGGCAGCATTGTTACGAGCCGGGCAATCACCTCGTCCACGTTGTTGAAGCCAACATCCGTCAGTTCCGCCACCTTATGCCCGTTGTGGTATGCAGCCGCATTCACCATGTAGCGGTACGACAACCGGAAATGCACTTCTTCCTGTTTCTGCTCACGCACGGAAGCCTTGCCGGAGAAGAATATGAAATCAACCACTTTCTCGTTCAGTTCCCAAGCAGGGGAGAAATCAATCTTAATATACCCGCGTGTCACCTTGTGACCGTTGCTGTGGTTCATCCCGAATGCCACTTCGTCAATCGTTGCCCCACAATCATTCTGAGCCACCGTCCCCCATGTATGCCGGAACGTATAGACCGAGTACCATTCCTCCTTGGGCATACCCATCGCCTTGCACAGCTGCTTGATTCCACTGTTGGCATTGGCACAGAAACTGTCGGATGTACTCATGCGCTGATAGAAATTGAACAGCCGTTCATCGTCCGTTGCAGTATTCATGTATTTCTCGAATAGCGGTTGTATGATTGCCGGCACACGCATTTCCATGTATGCACCGTCTGCACGAAACTTTTTTGTCTTGGCACGTTGGTAATGGATGATTCCGTTCTCGTAGTCCTGCTTCTTCAGTTCAAACAGGTCAACTGTGTTTATTCCTGCAAGGCAAAGCACCATCATAGCCACATCACGTCCGAATTCCGTTAGCGGAAGTTTCAGTTTGCTCTCAGGGATGGGGAACGAGAAGAACTCCCGGCACGCTTCGGGGGTGATGGCAAGTTTTTCCGTCCTGTCCGCAGACGGTATCTCCACTTTTACCCAAGGGTTCGTTTTTATTCTGATGATGCCGTTGTCATAGTCGTTGTATTCCAAAATGGCAGCTTTGAACACCTGACGCATACAGATTGGGTACATTTCTTTTGCTCTGTGAGTCTGTTCAAGAGATTTTATCCAGCGGTTCACCGTTGCTGAGGTGAGTTGGGAGAACATGACCTTGTCCGTACCTGTGAAACGCTCCAGATGTTGCAGGGCAAGTTTATAATTCTTGGCATTCCTTTCCTGCCCACGGTCAATCATCCTGTCGATATGCACCCTCGCATATTCGGAGAAGCAGATGTCGTTGTCTCCGTTTGTCAGGAACTCAACCACCTCCTTGACCGTCCAATGCTCAATGTCCTTTTTGTTGAGCCGCTCCGTGTATTCTACAATCTTCTGTGCGCAATATTGCAGGACATAGGGGTCTTTTATCTCGTTCGTTTTGGTCAGTTCCTTTTTTGAAACCATCTTGTCCGTCTTGATGAACGATGTATTACGCTTGTGAGTCACCCGTATGTACACAGGGTAGAATCCATCTGCCCGTTCTGTTCTTACCACTGCTTTCAATGTTGCCATATCATGTCATTTTTATAGTTAAACTTTCTATTTTTCCATTCCGTGTACCAATGAGCCTAATCCGTGTTCCAATAAAGTTCCGGCGGTTTATCCGCAACTCGCTGACTGTGCAGGAGAAACGTTTGTACAACATTGATACAACACTGTTGTCAAAACTGTCCAACTATTGTACAACATTTGCGTGCATTCTGCTCAAAAAGCGTGCAAAATGCACGCTAATTTCCTCAAAAGCAATAGGCGGCAAGCCTTTATAAACAAGTACTTACCGCCTAACTATCTGATAATTAGCTTTTATTTCGCTTGCTATTTGTTGTTTTCAATGGCAGCCTGCGCCGC
>UMJC01009089.1_pt1 | contig 24467 bp, 22 predicted proteins | sample 1965941 | NCBI WGS metagenome assembly UMJC01 (sample SAMEA4836141, study PRJEB28245) | human gut metagenome | biome: gut microbiome; material: fecal sample | place: Denmark | collected 2008 | reverse complement strand
ATTTTCAATAAAAAACACTTGATTATATGAGGAGGTAATAAAACATGAGATGTTTAAAATGTGGATATGAAAATGAAAAAAGTGCAAGATTTTGTGTTAATTGTGGCAGCAGATTAGGAATTGAGTCGGAAAAAAAAATACAGGCAGGAAATTATAATAACATTATGAATAATCAAAACCGACAGCAGGGACAGCCGCCGTATCAGCAGCAACAGTTCCCACAGCAGGGACAATCGGGAAATCTAAACGGAAATATGCAAATGAATAACGGACAGAAACAGCCATACCAGCAGCCGCCGTATCAAAATCCGAACGGAAATATGCAAATAAACAATGGACAGTATCCGAAGCAGGGACGGCAGATAAACCCAAACGGAAATATGCAAATGAGCAACGGACAGAAACAGCTGTACCAGCAGCAACCGTATCAGCAACAGCAGATAAATCCAAACGGAAATATGCAAATAAACAATGGACAGTATCCGCAGCAGGGACAGCAGATAAACCCAAATGGGAATATGTATATAAACAACGGACAATATCCGCAGCAGGGGCAGCAGATAAATCCAAATGTAAATATGTATATGAATAACGAACAGCAGGAGCTGCCGATGAAATGGCATAATTTCTTGGTCTATGTAGGATTTTTGCTTTCAATACTTATTAATTTAGGAAATGCTGCAAGAACTATCATAGAAATGTTTGATGAAGGTGGAGAGCAATATATATTTTATGGATTTTATCCTAGTGCAAAAATTATAGATATAGTATTTGTGATTTTAAATGTTATTTTGGGTGTATTTCTTGTTTATATATGGAGAGAAATGCTTCAAAAAAGAAAAACGCTTGGAAAAAATACTTGGTTTCTATAATTGTAGTTGCAGCATTAAATTGCTTAGCCAAGATTTTGGCAATGATTATAGTGGGCACAGATTTTGGTGGTGATATTATAACGCAATATACGATAGACATTGGTATGTGTGTAATATTTTGTTCTGCAATGGTCTCAGCAAATAATGTTTATTACAAAAAGAGAGACCATCTGTTTGTAAATTAGCAGTGTAATACAAGAGAGACTAAAATTAATGTGGGTGGGAGTGTTTGTTAAATCACATTAGAAAATATGTACTAAATGGAGGAGAAGTATGGCGAGATACAAGAGAGATTTTTTAGTTCCATATCTTAGAGATGTATATTATATCGAGTGTGTTGGAAACAGATTGAATAATGAAATAAGCGAAGTGGAAAACGATATTAAGAGAAACAATTATGAGCTAAATCATATAACACCGCCACAAAAACCACAGATGGAAAATAAAGCCTCTTATTCGGAGGATGGAGGTATAATGGTTGTTGTCGTTGCAATCATAGCAGTTGTTATAAATATATATATCTATAATTGTATAAATAAAGAAGTAACTGGAATTTTTGAAACGATTATAGCTGGAATAATGACATTATTTGGAAAATATACTTTACTTGTTATTTTCTTTATTATTAATGCAATTTTATTTTGGATTGGTTTTTCTATATTATATGATGTTTATAAATATAATAAAAATATAAAAGAAGAATATAAACAGAATATGAACAAATACGGGCAGGAATTGTCAGATTTTAAGAAGAATTATAATTGGATAGTAAGGCAGTATCAGGAAAGAGGAGCGGCACTGGAACAGCAAAGACAATACTTGGTTAAGAGAAGAAAAGAAGCAGCAGAGTTAAGTAAAGATTTATATGATATAAATATAATACCGAGCCGTTTTAGGAACATATATCCGATAGCATATTTATATGATTATTTTTCAACTTCAAGAGAGGATGATTTGGATAAAATAATACAGACGATGCTGCTTGAAAAAATAATTGAACAATTAAAAAGTGTTATTGGAAAAATGAATGAAGCACTTGAAAACCAGCGAGAACAGATAGCATTGTTGTCTGAAAGTAATGAGATAGCAGAGAGAAGCAGAATGGATAATATAAATCATTTACTTGCAATAGAAAGAAATCAGGAAAAGCGTGAGGACTATGAAAGAATGACAGTTGCTAACAGCCTTGTAACAAATTTTATATTAGCGGATATGCAAAGGCAGGTATCAGATATTCAGTACAGATTGTAATTGAAGTTTTAATAGGACGCCAAATGGATAAAAACGAAAGGGATTGATATATATGAATAAAAAAATTACAAAGATTATAATAATGTTGTTTATGGTAATGGTATTTTTAGGAGTAAGCAAAAATGCTGATGCAAAAGATAAATATGTAACTGAACGAGGTGTAAATAGAAATACAACTATTAAAGGGATTTCTGTTGTGGCAAAACAATATGAAGAAGCAGGGTCGTATAAATATAAAATTATAATGAAGAAAAATGGAGTGAAAAAGACCATTGCAAAAAATACGACTACTGATTTTACAACAAACGGAAAAATCATTTATTACAGTGCAGTTGTAAAAAAAATATCATCGTATGAAACTAAAAATTGTATTTATAAATATGATATTAAAACAGGTAAATATACGAAAATCATATCTGGAAAATCTTATGTTGTATCTGGATGTAGTGGAAGGTATTTATATTGCGGAATAGACATGGAAGCAGATGGTATAAAATTATATGCTTACGATTTAAAAAAGAAACGAAAAAAATATATGACATCAGTAGTTGCGAATGTATTGGTTGATGGAAATCATGTAGTTACAAGCACAAATGCAGGAGATGCAGGTAATTATCCGATTAATGTTTTTAAGTTAAATGGAACCGGAAAAAAGAAAGTATGTGATGGCGGTTTACTTAGTTTTGAGAATAACAAAATATATTACTATGTAGTCCGTGAAAGTGATTGGAAAAATAAAATATATAGCTGCAAATATAACGGCAAACAAAAGAAAGCAATGACGGGATGGGTAAAAAAGATACCTGAAAAATATTGGCGGTATTAAATTTTTAGAAAAAAGTATTATAAATGTGAAACCTAAGAAAAGAAAGATTAGACAGAGAGGAGAAAAACATGAATATGAAATCACATAAGGTACTATCCATTATATTAGCAAGTGCAGTTATGTTTACAGGAATTAATTTTTCAGCAGTAAAAACATATGCAGGAACGAAATTAAGTTATACGAAAAGTTATAATAAGCTGGAAAAGAAATGCAAAAAGAAATTTACATATTCTAGTTCGCAATATGAAATGAATAAGGACTCTGGCGAGGAGTATAAATTGTGGAATAAGGAATTAAACAAAGATTATAACAAGATAAAAAAAGCAATGCCGAATAATAAGGTAAAAAAATTAGTTGCATCAGAATTGAAATGGATAAAGAAAAGAGATAAAACGGCAAAAAAAGCTGCAGCAGACTGGAAAGGTGGGAGTGGTTATACAATGATATATAATTTATCACTCACGAAACAGACAAAAAGCAGAATTAAATGGCTTATAAAGAATTATGCGTAAGGTATTGATAATGAAAGATAAAAGGAGGAATTTTGACAATGAAGAAAAGTAAAAAAATATTATCACTTATATTGATTGCAGCACTTATGATAACGGGAATTAATATAAAAACTGTAAAGACATATGCAAAAGATACAAATAAAAAAGCCATAACTGCCTATAGAAAGCTGTTAAGTAAAGAAAAACATAAGTGGAGAGAGGATTATTCCAGTGCCCCTGATGTCAACAAAACAAAAAATTATAAATTTGCGTGCATTGATTTAAACGGGGATGGAATAAAAGAACTGGTTGTAGAAAATCCAGAAGCCTGCTGGGCTGACGGGAGTGTAAAAGTATTTAGATATGTGAAAGGTAAAGTAAAAAAAGTCTTGTTATGTCATGGATTTAAGTGGTATAAAAAATCAAAAACTATTTTAGTGGAGGAAGCACATACAGGTATATTTGAAGGAAAATATTATAAATGAAAAGAGTTTGTATTTATAAGTATTAGATTATGACAGAGTATCAAAATTTTAAAATCTAATATAAAAGTACAGGCTCTTTTTCTTTACTTTCTATTATCAAAATGCTAATATAATTAGCAAAGTGATGATGTGTGAATAATAACAAATGCGTGAAAAATTTTATTTTTTGGGGGTGTCTGTATGGCGAAAGTAGTAGGTATCGGAAAACAGAGATTTGATAAGATAATTGAAAATGATTGTTTTTATATAGATAAGACGATGTTTATAAAAGAATGGTGGGAAAATCAGGATGATGTTACGCTAATAACAAGACCACGCCGTTTTGGAAAAACATTAAACATGGATATGCTAAAATGTTTCTTTTCAGTTGAATATAAGGACAGGGGAGAGTTATTTGAGGGACTGGATATTTGGAAAGAAAAAAAGTATCGTGAAATTCAGGGAACATATCCGGTTATATTTATGAGTTTTGCGGGGATAAAGTCTAATACTTTTAGAGATGCTAAGAATGATATGGTTGCTATTATAAACGAAACTTATAAGAGTCATGCGTATCTTTTGGAGAGTGATATTTTGTCTGAAGCAGAAAAAATTTCTTTAAGAAATTAGATGAGTATTCAAAAGATATAAATGCAAATAAAAATATCTCAAGTGAGACCATATATAGAGCTATTAACAATCTTTCATGTTTTTTAAACAGATACTATAAAAAGAATGTAATAATCCTTTTGGATGAATACGATACACCAATGCAGGAAGCATATGTAAATGGATATTGGGATGAGATTGTTGCATTTACAAGAAGTTTTTTTAACTATACATTTAAGACAAACCCATATCTTGAAAGGGCGATAATGACAGGTATTACGAGAGTGTCCAAGGAAAGTATATTTTCGGATTTGAATAATCTGTTGGTAGTGACTACAACATCTGAACAGTATGAAACAGATTTTGGTTTTACTGAAGAAGAAGTGTTTTTAGCACTTGATAAATATGAATTGTCAGAAAAAAAGCAAAGCGTAAAAGAGTGGTATGATGGATTTACTTTTGGAAACAAAAATGATATATATAATCCGTGGTCGATACTTAATTTTATTAAAGCAAGAAAGTTTGGTTCATATTGGGCAGACTCCAGTTCAAATGGACTTGTAAATAAGTTAGTAAAGACAGGGTCACCAAATCTTAAAAAGACAATGGAGATACTTATTGAGGGTGGAGTTATAGAGAAAAGGATAGACGAACAGATAGTTTATAATCAGCTTGAAAAGAGAGAAAATGCTGTATGGAGTCTGTTGCTTGCAAGTGGTTATCTTAGGGTTGTCAAGATTAGATATGAAGGAGATTTTAGAAAAAGATATTATACATTAAAATTAACAAATAAAGAAGTTGAGCAAATGTTCGAGATAATGATAGAAGAATGGTTTGACAATGGATCTAATATGACAGGTGATTTTATTGAAGCAATGCTTGCGGGTGACCTTTATGCCATGAACAGTTATATGAATGATATAGCACTTGATACATTCAGCAGTTTTGATGTTGCAGGAAAAGAAGAATCAAGAATACGCCCGGAGGATTTAGCCTCATGCTACGACTGTAAAGGAGTAGCTAATGGCTTAAGTTTGAACGATAGTTCAAACTTGTATGCGATGACTAGAAAGTCATCGCGTTTTTACCATGGATTTGTACTTGGACTTATGGTCGATAAAAGAGAAGACTATATAATAAAGTCAAATAAAAAGAGTGGTTTTGGACGATACGATGTAATGATGATACCGAGAGATACAGAAAATAGCAATTTACCGGGATTGATACTTGAATTTAAAGTTATCAATCATTCGATGGAAAAATCACTAGAAGAAACGGTAAAATCTGCATTGCAACAGATAGAAGAAAAGAAATATGATACAGAGCTGTTAAAAGCGGGAGTGAAAAAAGAAAATATCAGACATTATGGATTTGCATTTGAAGGAAAAAAAGTTTTAATAGGAACAGACGAATAAAATTTTGCAATGACAGATAAAAAATATAATTGCTAAAAATTACATTTTTATTGACAAAAGTTACAATTAAATATTTTTCAAAAAAGACTTTGTTATACTAAATCTAAAACAAGGATGTAGTAAACAGAGTCTTTATTTATTATTTTATGTAAGTATATTAGGCAAAACAGTAATAGTGTTATGATTAAGTAGCAGAGCGGATTGAGAATATTTGTTTAACTTAATGATTTTACAGAAGTTAAGGAGGAAATTTCAATGACTAAAAAAGAATATGAAAAGAAGATATTTAATCCACAGCACAAGAAAGATTATGGACCTGCATGGTTAAAGTTTCCGGCGGCTTTTGGTGGATTTATTAGCATTATGATTGTATTTGATGCATATGTACAAGAAAAATCAGTATTAAGGGTATGGAGACAGGAAATGTATGGAAAACCTATATGGACATTATTATATTTATTTTTAATAGGGTGTTTTTTGGTAAGGGTATATTATGACATAAGGAGATATTTAGATTTAGATTCAGAATACAAAGCGAATATGATGTCGATGAATTCGTCAGAACGAAAAATATCAAATGTAACTGCTGCAAAAAATTCGGTAAAACCAAAATTTTGTTCTTCATGTGGTAGAGTACTTGGTGACAAATCATGGAGAGACGGCTACTGTGAATCATGCGGAACGAAATTATAAAACAGTAGATGTTGATATTATAATATATAGAGGTGGAAAATTATGAAGTTAAAAAGAATAATATTTTTAATGTGTATATTTACAATATTTCTGTTGTGTGATAAAAAAGCTAGTGCGGCATATAAATTTAACAAAAGTAAGATTGTTGTAAAAGTTGGTGAGTGTAAAAAGTTAAAATTGATTGGAAATGCTTCAAAGATTAAATGGACTTACAAAAACAGTAAAATTGCCACAGGAAGAATTTCAGATATATCAAAAACTTCAGAAAAGGTAAATAAAATTGTTGGACGCAGAGTAGGAAAAACAAGTATATCAGCTAAAGTAAATGGTAAAATATTAAAGTGTACTATTATAGTAAAAAAAGCAAAGGGAAATATTACGAAAAAGCAGGCTGTAAAAAAAGTAAAAACTTTTATGGGTAGTGAATATGCCTATGTCTCAACTGCTGATACTGCATATAAATTTAAAGGAAAAAAATACTGGGCTATAAAAATAAGTGAGTTTGTACAAGACCATTTTACTAACTTAGGATATTACTTTGTATCAAAAGATGGAACTGTTTTCTGTGAGGGTATTTTTTCTGGAGATGATATTGTCTTGTATTGATTATATAGAATTATAAATGAAAAGAGTTTGTATTTATAAGTATTAGATTATGACAGAGTATAAAAATTTAAAATCTAATATATAAATTTAGTAAACAGAGTATTAATTTGTTTATATAAAGTCTTTTACATTGAATAAAATAATTTATAAAAGAGAAAGTGAGGTTATGATTTATATGAAGAAAAGTATCAAGTTAAATGTATTAGTTGTTGTTTGTATGGTTTCTATATTATTTGGAAACTTAAATTTGAAAAATGTTGATGCAAAAAAGCATATAACATTAAGTAAAAAGTCTGTTACATTGAAAAAAGGAAAGATGATAAAAGTAAGATTGATTGGAGCAGCAGCCAAAAAAGTAAAATGGCGTAGTTTGAATAAGCGTGTAGCAGTAGTAAAAAATGGAAAAATTATGGCAAAGAATGTAGGCAATACTGCTGTTGTTGCTAAATATAAAAATAAAAATTATAGATGTAGTGTAAAAGTGGTTAGAAACAAAATTGTTACAGTACCGACAGAAAAACCACAATCAACACATAAACCAGAGCCTACGGCGGAACCAACATATAGGCCAGAGCCGACAGTAGAACCAACACGAGAAACAGAGCCTACGAATAAACCACAAGAAAATGAAAAAACAAATGATACAGAACTAGAACCATATCAAACATATGGGGCAGCGGAATATAATAAGTCGTTGCAGATGGCAGGATATGTTTACCAAAATTCAGTGGTTTATAACATATATAGCAGTAGCAATGGAAATAGTAACTATGTATTATATAATTTAGATAATAAATATGATAAATTATCATTTACATACGGTCATTATGATGGAAAGTATAGAGATGATTGTATATTATTGGTATATGGAGATGGAAAATTATTAGCACAATATACTGATTTGAAAGCAGAAATGATGCCACGGAATGTGACAATAGATGTAAGTGGTGTATCACAGTTAAAAATAGACTGTCAAATAGCATCAGGATATGCGGGTTTGTCAGGAACATATGGATTGTCAAATATAAAGTTTCATGAGAAAAATTCAAATGAAGCAGTGGACATATCTACGGGAACAAGGGTGGTTGATATATCAGAACCATATCAAACATATGGAGCAGTAGAATATAATAAATCAGTACAGATGGCGGGATATATGTACCAGAATTCAGTGGTATATAATATATATAGCAGTAGTAATGGAAATAGCAATTCTGTAATATATAATTTAGATAATAAATGCGATAAGTTATCATTTACATACGGTCATTATGATGGAAAGTATAGAGATGATTGTATATTACTGGTATATGGAGATGGAAAATTATTAGCACAATATACTGATTTGAAAGCAGAAATGATGCCACGGAATGTGACAATAGATGTAAGTGGTGTATCACAGTTAAAAATAGACTGTCAAATAGCATCAGGATATGCGGGTTTGTCAGGAACATATGGATTGTCAAATATAAAATTTCATGAGAAAAATTCAAGTGAGCTGGTCAGTATATCTACTGGAACAAGAGTGGTAGACATATCAGAACCATATCAAACATATGGTGCAGTGGAATATAATAAATCAGTGCAGATGGCGGGATATATGTATCAGAATTCAGTGGTATATAATATATATAGCAGTAGCAATGGAAATAGCAATTCTGTAATATATAATTTAGACAATAAATGTAATATGTTATCATTTACATATGGTCATTGTGATGATAAATATAAAGACGATTGTATATTATTGATATATGGAGATGGAAAATTATTAGCACAATATACTGATTTAAAAGCAGAAATGATACCACGGAATGTGACAATAGATGTAAGTGGTGTATCACAGTTAAAAATAGATTGTCAGATAGCATCAGAATATGCGGGATTATCAGGAACATATGCTTTAGTAAATTTAAATATTAGATAATTAAAAATTGTAATATTTTTGTTTGGATATTTGAAAATATAATTATATTATGTGCTAAAAATTACATTTTTATTGACAAAAGTTACAATTAAATATTTTTCAAAAAAGACTTTGTTATATTAAATTAGGAATAATAGTTTAATATACAAAGTCTTTACTTTTTTACGCAAAGGTAAAACTCGGATGGAACAAATAAATTTGTTTCATCAGAGCGAATCAGCGAGATATTTAATTTACAAGATACAAGGAGGAATTACTATATGAGAAAAAGATTTTTATGTATTATATGTTGTAGTATGCTTGCATTTTCAGGATGTGGTGTGGGTAGTTCAGTTGTAAACAATCGAAGTTATAATACTCAAAGTGAAAGTGGAAGCAGTTATGCAGAAGATGTGGAAGATACAGATGATATGGAAACGGATGAAGATTATTATGATGAGGACTCGCAGATATATGATGTGCAGAGCAAATATCTAAAAGCCATACAGGATTATTCCGGCACTGAGCTAAATGACCTGACACCTGATAATAATATTGAAAATTTTGAATATCCTGAAGATGAAAGCAGTATGCAGAAAAATCTTAATGAATTGAAAAAAATATTGCAGGAAGTGTATGGAAGTAATGTTGAGATAAGTTTTGAACAAAGCAGTTTTGAAGAATTTGATGTTCAGAAATTAAACAATGCTTTAAGTGAAGATGATGATGAAGATGGCGGAGATGTTGATACAATAGAAACATTGAACAAAACAATGAAAGATGTTGTAGAAACGGGCTGTAATTTGCAGAGATGTATAAAGTCAGATATGACATTTAGAATGAGCGGTGACAAAGGAGAGGATACTCAAACAGTTGCATCATATATTTATGAAGTTGATGGTGAGTATTATATGGATACATATGCTTTTGATAAATTATTACAAGGTCAGAAAATGGCACTTGAGGAGAAGCAGAGTGGAAATAGTGATTATAGTACGGCTGATTTAAATCTTGACCAATATGACGGTGAAGACTTAAATTACTCATCATTGTTATTAGACCAGAGATAATAAAAATAAGGAGGGTAAACAACATGAATTTAAGAAGATGTAAAAAGGGACATTTTTACAATGCGGAACAGTTTCTTAAGTGTCCATATTGTGCCGGAATAATGGAGTTTAAAGGTGACAACGATAATGATGATGATGACGAGGATACAGTAAATCCATTTATTGATGAGGAATTAGACATAGAAGATGAAAGCAATACGGAAGTTGAAACTCCAGTGAAAATTTTAGATAAAGAATATGACGCTGTAAAGACAGGGTTAATGCCTGAATATGAAATGGATATGGGAATGGGAGTGCCAAATGGGGGCAGTACGGATTACCTTATGAATGACAGTGATTGCATTGTTGAGATGGAATATGCAGATGTGAAAATTTTCAGAAACAGAGCTAAAATTTTGAAAAGGGGAAAGTTTGTACCAAAAAATCAGAGAACAAATGTCCTTATCGAATTAAGTGATGCTACGAGGAATGTTAATGTAAGAACTTCAAAAGGTTTGCTTTGTTATTCTAAATCGGAAGTAAGGTGTATGAAACAGCCAGCCGGGCTGCCAAGTGATGAGGAATTGGCAAGGAAGCAAAAACAAAATAATTTGTTTAGCCGATATGAGTTGGTTAAGAAAATGCAGAAAGATATTTTAGAATCTGATTTTACAGATAAAACGCAGGAAGAGTGCGACAAAATTAAAAAAATGTATGCTAACCTTTTGGATGAAGCAAATCAACTGGTGAATAGTATAAATAAACTTGCTCATAACATGGATGATGAAGACGAATGTAGCGATTGTTCTGATAAGTATGCAGGAAAACGGATGTTAATATTGGATATGATAGCTGAACCCGGAGGAGAATATTTCATAGAAATTGGATATGAAACATTTGGAATTTCATGGGAGCCATATTATAAAATTGATGTTAAATCAGATGAACCGTATGCCACAATGACTATGTTTGCAAAAATTAATAATCAAAAGTCTGATGAAATGTTTGATAATGTAAAAATTACTTTATCAAGTGGAATTAATACATATGAGTATAATCTTCTTGAAGATGCATTAGATATGCAATATATAAAGAAAATGCAAGATTCAGGAGATACATTCAGTCTATATACTGATGATTTTGGTGTGGATAAGCAGGAGGGAATGACGGCATTACCGGCAAATGACTCCGGGGAAAGAAGAAGGGGGCATGGAATTAAAGAAGATATGCTTGAAATGACTCCGGTAAATGTAAGAGAAAACAATTCTGATATATTACATGAATTTGAATTACCGTGGAAAATGACATTACTTCCAAAATGTGAAAATGAGGTTGCGGTCTGGCAGAAAAAAATAGAGATATTTAAAAATTATTTTGCAATTCCAAGAAAAGGACAAAATGAATATTTTTATGTTGATGTTAAAGGTTTGAAAGAATATGATATGATTTCAGGCTGGCTTGACATATATCTTGATTCTGATTATGTACGCAGATGTTTCCTGAATGTTGACAAGGCAGAAAATTTAAAGATTGATTTAGGCAGCGTTAAAGGAGTAAAAATCAACAGCAGGAAAGTGGCAGATGAAGTGAGCAGCAAAAAGCTGCAGGGAAAAATAATAAGAAGATATAAATATATATTTGAGGTCACAAATAATCTGCAATGCACAATAGCACTTCGACTTTATGACAGGATACCAGTTTCAAAGGTGGATGGGGTAGAAGTTATGTTAAACAGGATTGATGATGTTGTACTTGATGAAGCTACAGGCAAATGCACATGGGATATAAAAGTTAATCCGTTGTCTGTTAAAGAGATTGCATTTGAATATGCGATAACATATCCGGCAAAGGAAAAATTTGTTATTGAATAATATATAAGGGGTTAAAACAAGCGTTATTTTTTAATAAAAGTTAAGAAGAAAAACAATAATTATAATAAAACAAGCAATAAATAATAAGTGCTAAAAGTTACATTATTATTGCTAAAAAATACAATTAAATAAATTATTAAAAGACTTTGTTATACTTAAATCAAGATAAAGGATTGGTAAGCAAAGTCTTTATTTTATATAAGTAAACAGCGAAGCGGATTGAGAATACCGTTGATACAAACAAGAGGTAAGTAAGGGTATAGCAGCTACGCATAGCAGGGCTTATATAATATGCAAAATGACATGATATATTTTTATTAAAAAGAAAGGACAGGTGGTTTTTATGAAGAAGTTTATGAGAGAAAATTTAAAATTTATTTGTTTGGCACTTATTATTTTAGCAGGTTCATTTGCTATAGGAACTAATGTAAAAAAGGCAGGAGCAGCAACCAGAAAATGTTATACGATTAATACTTCAAATACCAGAGTGTATTCAAACACAGGATTAACCAGAGGATATGGATGGATATATCCAACCGATCAGGTAACAGTTATTACGGTAACAGGAAGATATTCCAAGGTATCATATCCGGCAGGTAACAGAACAAAGACAGGATATATTTCAACAGGTGCGATACTTACGGCAACAGGTGGAACAACATACACATCCCGTGGAAAATTTAATACATATAAAAGAGATGGCGGAAGTTACTATGGTTATGTTTCAGCAAATGACAGAGTTATGGTATTAGGCACAAGAGGTGGTTATACACAGATAAAATATCCGGTTTCAGGAGGATTTAAGTATGCCTTTGCAACTAATTCAGATGTTAATAATTATCTGAAAGGTGGAGCAGGAAATAACAATGTAAACAACAATGTCAACAGCAACAATAATACCACACAGACAAATACAGGTACATACAGTATTTCAGGAAATCTGCTTACAGTTAATGGAGTAGCAATGACTGATTACAGAATTGGCGGCAAATATACAAACAGTTATTATGCAAAAGTAAACGGAAAAAAGGTTTATATGGCAGGAAGCCAGTGCTGCGGATATGCGAGATATATAGCATATAAATTGTACGGATGCCATGATAAGAGTGCAACGGGAAAGTTTAAAGATGTATCAGGTCGTGTTGCACCGGGAAAATTAACAGCACAGAAAATGAAAGCTGCCGTAACTGCCGCAGGTGTAGGTGCTCACATCAGAACAAGTAACAGAATAGGTCAGAGTAAACATTCAATGTCAATAATAGCTGTTACGGATTCAGGTTTTACGGTAACTGATGCAAATTCAGACGGAAAAAATACTATAAAAGTAACGACTTATACATGGAGTTCATATGTGAGCAGTAAATATGGAAAAAGAGGATTGTACTATATCAAAAAATATGTTGGATAAAAATACGGGAATTTAGATAATAGCTTAAGTCTGACAGTGCTAAAAATATTACAAAATCCTGCTTTATTTTACAAAAAAATTGATAATAATTACATCGTGATTTATAAGGAAAAATATCTGTTAAAATAAGAAAGTAGAACTGTTTTAGCAGATATTTTTTGTTTGAATTTATTTTAGAAATGAGGTGCTGTAATATGAAAATTAATAGAATTAAAAAATTATTAGTATCAGTTTTGGTATGTTCTATGGCTTTCGGAAATATATCATATATTCCTACAATGGCTAAGGAAAATGTTCAGAATTATGGTTTGAACAATCCCACAACGGACAGCAGCGGAGTATCGACTTGGGACTGCATATATTTCGGAAATTACTGGCAGGATGATACAAACGGAGACGGGGTAGCCGATGAGAATGATGCAAAGCGGCCGATAAAGTGGCGTGTGCTGTCAGTAGACGGTGATGATGCGTTTATAATTGCAGACCAGAACCTTGATGCAAAAGCATATAATGAAACTAGCACAGATGTTACATGGGAAAACAGTACAATAAGAAGCTGGCTTAATGGATATGGTGAGTTAGTAAATAAGGATAAAAAAAGTTTTATAATTGACAATTTCTTAGACAATGCGTTTTCAGGGGCAGAGCAGAATGCGATAAAGACAACTTATGTGGTAAATGAAGATAATACGGATTATGGAACAGATGGTGGAAATAATACATGGGATAAAGTATATCTGTTGTCAGTCTCTGAGGCAAGTAATACATCATATGGGTTTAACAGTAAATTTGATATTAGAAGTGAAACAAGGGAGGCAAAGAATACGGAATATGCTAAACAAAGCGGTGCATGGTCATCTGCGAATAGTTCATATTTGGGCAATGGCTCATGGTGGTTGCGTACGCCGGGCGGCTCGGATTGTAGTGCGTCAGGTGTGACTGACTACGGCTACGGCAGCGACGGCTACAATAGTGTGGACTATACGATTGTGGCTGTGCGTCCTGCTTTGCATATAAATTTATCAAATATTAATTTATGGTCTTATGCCGGAACAGTTGCATCAGATGGGACGGTAACTGATGCCGCAAAGGGTAATATGGATAGATTTAATGTCGGATTTAACTATGTAGCAGATAATAATTGGAACGGGCAATCATGGGCAGACAAAAATGTTGATGTTATAGGTGATGGAAATTACTCTATAAGTTATGAAGCAGAAAATGATACTGATGATATATTTTTAATGATACTTTCAACGAATTTATACAAAGGAGCCTTAAATTATGATTTTAAACTCGTGCCTACTTGTGTGACAGTCGGAGCAGATAAATATAAAGTAAATGCTGAGGGGGGATGGTCTTTTGCGGGGTCAAGTGATGAATATAGTTATAGATATAATATTAAAAATATATATGAAGGACCGGTTAAGGATGATTGTTTAACACTTGTTGACAGTAAAAAAACATCTATTGATGGTCTGGGTGTCTGCCCTGTTAAAAAAGGCGATATAATAAAAGTATATTTCACTGTAACAGGGATGAATAAATATAATACAAATGCAAATGATATGCCAACAGGTGTTGCAACAGAAACACCTGTGCCAACAAAAACACCGACTTGTGCCACAACATCACCGGCAATAACAGCAAGTCCAAGTCCGACACCTACGGCAACGCCAAGTCCGACAACAACAGTAAAGCCGACACCAAGTCCTACGGCAACACCAAGCCCTACACCGACTGTGATGCTGACCAAAAGTCCTACAGCGACACCGATACCTACGGCTAAAATAACTGTACCACCGACGCAGACTCCGACAGAAAGTCCGGATGATGACAAAGAGGATGCTAAGATTTATGCAAAGAGTTCGGTGACTAAGCGTATAGGAAACTCAAAGTTTTATATTGATGAAGGAGTGACCGGCACTGGAGAGGTTACTTATTTATGTTCAAATAAAAAAGTTGTGACAGTAAGCAGAGATGGTCTTGTCAGTATAAAAGGATGCGGAAAAGCGACGATAACCATAATTGTTGATGAGACAGACGAATATTATGGTAAGGAGAAGAATGTAAAAGTTACCGTATTGCCGGGAAAGGTTTCAAAATTTAAAGTAAAGGCGTTATCCGGAGGAAAAATAAATTGTACATGGAAGAAACAAAAATATAATAATGTTAAATGCCAGATACAGGCAGCAAATAATTCAAAGTTTAAAAAATCAATGTCATCAAAGACATATCCTTACCTGAAAAACGGAAAGTGGACAGGAAAAGGGCTTAAGAGAAAGAAAACTTTTTATTTTAGAATAAGAGAAGTTGCAAAGATAGGCGGAAAGACATATACGGGTGCGTGGAGCTCGGTAAAAAAAGTAAAAATTAAATAAAAGAGTTGTCAAAAGTTACATTATTTTTGATAAAAAGAGCATTATAAATTTTTATATAAAGACTTTGTTATACTAAATTCAAGTTAAGGAATTGGTAGGCAAAGTCTTTATTTTATATGAGCAGGCAGTAAGCCGGATTGCGGCTATCCTTAACGCTAACAAACAAAAGGTCAGTAAGAATATATAAAAAGACCGGAAACGCTTATATGATATGCAAAAGAGCGTGATATATTCTTATAAAAAAAAGAAAGGACAGGTGGTTTTTATGAAGAAGTTTATGAGAGAAAATTTAAAATTTATTTGTTTTGCACTTATTATTTTTGCAGGTTCTTTTATAGCAGGGACAAATACAAAAAAAGCGGGAGCAGCAACCAGAAAATGTTATACGATAAATACCTCTAATACGAGAGTTTATTCTAATACTGCATTAACAAGAGGATATGGCTGGATATACGCGACCGATGAGATTAAAGTTATTACTGTTACTGGAAAGTATTCAAAAGTGACATATCCGATTGCAAAAAACAGGACAAAAACGGGATATATTGCTACTAACAGGATTTTGACGGCTACCGGTGGAAGTACATATAAATCAAATGGCAGATTTAATACATACAGAAGAAACGGTGGAAAATATTATGGTTATGTCGCAAAAAATGATAATGTTATGATATTAGGAACTAAAGGGAATTATACACAGATAAAATATCCGGTATCAGGCGGTTATAAGTATGCGTTTGCGTTAAGCAGTGATGTTGAAAATAATCTGAAATCCAAGCAGCAGTCAACGGTGTCACAAAATCCGCAAATCCAACAGCCGTCTGCCCCAAATGGAAATGTTCAACAGAATATATACAATCTTGCGGTTACTTCAGTGGGAACAGCGGGACGCTTTTATCAGAAATGGTATGGAGCAAGTTATCTTACACCATATTGCGTTATCTATGCCGATTATATTGCAAGAACGGCAATGGCAAATGCAGGATATTCAAATAGTAAAATAAATTCAATAGTACCAAAATATGCGTCTACATCATTGTGGGCTAAAGATTATAATGCATTAGGAAGATACCACAGTTTTGCGTCATGGTATAATTCAGGAACAGGTGTAAGCATGAATAAAAATTCAACAGTAAATGATTACACACCAAATGTTGGGGATTTTGCGGCGATTGATAATGATGAAGATATAACACCAGATCATACAGGCATAGTGATAGCAGTAAATGGAAATTCATTGACAATGGCAGAGGGAAATACAGGCATTGGGACTAATGCCACAAGGAAAGTAAAAATATATACATATTATAAATCATCTTCATATTGGTATCGTTCAGATTTTAAGAGAGCACATATTATGGGATTTGCAAATCCTGCTTACTGATGTGAAAGTGTCAAAAGTTACAAAATAGTTGCTAAAAATTACAAAATATAACAGACAGTAACATATAATGTAAAATGCTGATTAATAAATACTGATATGGGCTGGTATGTCAATGATGGTAAAAAATTTAATCAAAGAAAAAAGAGGAATGATTTCAGCTATTGCGGCAGTTGTTATCTTATATATTGTTTTGGAATGTTTTGGGATAACATGCCCGATTAAATTTATCACGGGAGTATCCTGTGCAGGTTGTGGTATGTCGAGAGCATGGTTAGCCTGTCTGAGATTGGATTTTAAAAAGGCATTTTATTATCATCCATTGTTTATTTTTCCACCGTGCATGGTCTGTGTTTTTCTTATGAGAAACAAAATAAATGCAGTAATATATAAAGTGTTTACAGGTTTTGTTTTGTTGTTATTTTGTGCAGTATATCTGTATAGAATGATAGCTGGAAATAATGATATTGTGGTTTTTGAACCACAGCATAATATTATATTTCAAATTTTAAAAATAATCAAAAAATGAAAATGAGGAGGAATGATATGTATTGTAAAAATTGCGGAAAACCGATTCCTGATAATACAAAGTTTTGTCCATATTGTGGGACGCAGTTTTCATCGGCGGAGTCGTTTTCAAAGGCTGCAAATGATATGTTCAATTCTACTGAAAAAGAATTAGGAAGTGCAATCAATGAGGTGCGTCAGAGTTTTAATGGTTCGAATCCAAATTCAGGGCAGGGATATTATAACGGAGAGAAATTAAAAGACGACAGAGGATTGATTTCATACATACTTCTTAACCTTATAACTTGTGGCATTTATGGTTACTATTTTCTATATAAAATGGCACATGATGTAAATATCGCTTGCGAAGGTGACGGTCAGAGTACGGCAGGATTAGTGCAGTTTATCGTATTATCATTTATAACCTGTGGTATATATTCATGGTATTGGTATTACAAACTTGGAAACAGACTTGCAGCAAATGCACCTAAATATGGAATGAATTTTCAGGAAAATGGTACGACGGTTTTATTATGGCTTATTTTTGGATTGCTTTTGTGCGGAATAGGTCCATTTATCGCAATGTATATATTGATAAAAAATTCAAATATGATATGTAATGCTTATAATAGAGCTCATGGATTTTATTAATGATAATAGGAGAGGATGATAATTTTTCACCCTCTCCTAAATTCTTTAGGTGATACCCCATATGTCTGTTTAAACATTCTTGAAAAATAGTTACTGCTTTGGAAACCTGATTCAATGGAAGATTTTGTTTTGCAGCATCTTGAAAGATATGTGACAAGTATCTGAAATAAGGCAGTTACCATAGTGTGTCTGCCGGGTGTCAGATTGTTATATTCCTTATATAGTTCGCTGATAAGTGATTCGACTCTCTCAAATTCTTTAAAATTTAATCTAAGAAAATTATCTATTTTACAAATGGTGGTTATCAGCTTGGTGTAGTTGAAGCAGATTCTCCGGCTGCTCCGTTTGGGATTTAAGCGTGAGTTTTCAAAACTTATCGGATTATTGGAGCGTAAAATTAGTATTGCTATTGTGCGGACATTTGCATATAATAAAGATAGATGGAAACACTACTCACGAAAGGAGATGTTTTATATGGCTACAAAATCAGCAAATTTATATGCAAGGATTGAACCAGATGTCAAAGAAAAAGCAGAAAGTATCCTGTCTACACTTGGTATCCCTGCTTCCAGTGCTATCAATATGTTTTATAAACAGATTATCTTACAGAGAGGACTTCCGTTTGAAGTAAAAATACCATCTGCCAGACCTGCTGACATCAGCACATTATCAGAAGCAGAGTTCAATGAGGAATTGGAGAAAGGATATGCGGATATGCAAGCTGGACGGACAAAAAATGCGAAGAAAGCCTTTGCTGACATTCGCAAGGATTATGGCTTATGATATATGAAGTAGAAGTATCCGAACAGGCTGACAGTGATTTGAGAGAGATTTTTGAATATATTGCTTTTCCTCTGTTATCCACATCAAGATTAAGTCATATTTAACATGAGTGTCCACAATTAGAAGTAGTGATATTGCATTTACAATGGGTATGAAATCAAGAAAAAGTGTTGCAAACCCCGTAAAATCAAGGTTTGCAAAAAAAACTCAAAAATTAGCACTCACCTCTTGACAGTGCTAACAATCAGTGCTATTATTTCTTGCAGATAAGAAAAATAAAGTTATTTGTTACTTATCTATAGATTTTTATATATTGGGACAAAATAATTATCAAGCTGTTAATGTCGCGGCAGATGTGAACAATAACGGCAATCTCACAGAGAGGGGGAGATTATATGAACATCAGTAAATTTACTCAGAAATCACAGGAAGTTGTTCAGGGATGCGAAAAAATCGCTATGGATTACGGTCATCAGGAGATGGGCGAGGAACATTTACTTGCATCTATGATGAAAGTTGATGACAGTCTTATAAGCAAGCTTATTGAGAAGATGGGTATTGAGCCTGAAGTATTTCTTGCACAGATAGATGGACTTTTAAATAAGCGTCCGAAAGTTACGGGCGGTGATATGCGTATCGACCGTTACCTTAATGAAACTCTTATTTATGCGGAAGACGAAGCTAAGCGTATGGGAGACGAGTATGTTTCAGTTGAGCATTTGTTCCTTAGTCTTCTCGCACATCCGAGCAGAGAAGTAAAGGCACTTTTTAAACAGTGTCAGATAACGAAAGAAAGATTTCTTCAGGTACTTTCACAGGTCAGGGGAAACCAGCGTGTGACAAGTGACAATCCTGAGGCAACTTATGATACACTTGAAAAATACGGAACTGACCTTGTCGAGAGGGCAAAAGAGGGAAAGATGGACCCTGTTATCGGCAGGGACAGCGAGATAAGGAATGTTATCCGTATTCTTTCGAGAAAAAATAAAAACAATCCGGTACTTATCGGTGAACCGGGTGTCGGCAAAACGGCAGCAGTTGAGGGACTTGCACAGCGTATCGTGAGAGGCGATGTGCCGGGTGAACTTAAAGATAAGAAGATATTTGCTCTTGATATGGGAGCACTTGTTGCAGGTGCAAAATACAGAGGTGAGTTTGAGGAAAGACTTAAGGCTGTTCTTGAGGAAGTAAAAAAGAGTGAGGGTCAGATAATCCTCTTTATCGACGAGCTGCACACGATAGTAGGTGCAGGAAAAACAGATGGTGCGATGGATGCAGGAAATATGCTTAAGCCTATGCTTGCAAGAGGTGAACTTCATTGTATCGGTGCGACGACACTTGATGAATATCGTATGTATATTGAAAAGGATGCCGCACTTGAAAGGCGTTTCCAGCCGGTTATGGTGAGTGAGCCGACTGTTGAAGATACGATTTCAATACTTCGTGGTCTTAAGGACAGATATGAAGTATATCACGGTGTTAAGATTACGGATGCCGCTCTTGTTGCAGCCGCAACGCTCTCAAACAGATATATTTCAGACAGATTTCTTCCTGACAAAGCAATAGACCTTGTCGATGAAGCCTGTGCGATGATTAAAACGGAACTTGATTCACTTCCGGCAGAGCTTGATGAAGTACAGCGTAAAATAATGCAGATGGAGATTGAGGAAGCTGCACTTAAAAAGGAGACAGACCATATTTCCAAAGAGAGACTCGCAACGCTCCAGAAAGAACTTGCGGAACTTAAAGACAGCTTTAAGGCTCAGAAGTCAAAATGGGATCAGGAGAAATCTTCTGTCGATAAGGTTAATAAAGTGAAAGAACAGATTGATGCACTCCATACGGAAATGGACGCTGCAAAGAGAGAGTACAATCTTGAAAAACTTGCAGAACTACAATATGGCAGACTGCCTGAACTTGAAAAACAGCTTGAAATGGAAGAAGCAAAGGTAAAGAAAGAGGATAGGACACTTGTTCAGGAAAATGTTACAGATGATGAGATTGCCAAAATCGTGTCAAGATGGACGGGTATTCCTATTACAAAGCTGAATGAGGGCGAGAGAGAAAAGACACTTCATCTTGAGGAGGAACTTCACAAGAGGGTTATCGGTCAGGAGGAGGGGGTTAAACTTGTTTCAGAAGCAATCCTTCGTTCAAAGGCAGGTATCAAAGACCCTACAAAACCGATTGGTTCTTTCCTTTTCTTAGGTCCTACAGGTGTAGGTAAGACAGAGCTTGCAAAGACGCTTGCGGCAAGTCTTTTCGATGATGAGAGCAATATGGTTCGTATCGACATGAGTGAATACATGGAGAAATATTCAGTGTCAAGACTTATTGGAGCACCTCCGGGATATGTAGGATATGAGGAGGGCGGTCAGCTTACTGAGGCAGTCCGCAGAAAACCATATTCGGTAATACTTTTTGATGAGATTGAAAAGGCACATCCTGATGTATTTAATGTACTTTTACAAGTGCTTGATGACGGTCGTGTGACGGACTCGCAGGGAAGAACGGTAGACTTTAAAAATACGATTATCATTCTCACATCAAATATTGGTTCTTCTTATCTTCTTGATGGAATAGAGGAAGATGGAAGTATAAGTGATGAGGCAAGGGAACACGCAATGGCAGACTTAAGGGCAAGTTTCAGACCGGAGTTTCTTAACCGTCTCGATGAGATAGTAATGTTTAAGCCACTCACAAAGAACAACATTCAGGGTATTATTTCAATACTTATGGATGACTTAAATAAGCGTCTTGCAGACAAGGAACTTAAGGTTGAGCTTACTGACGAAGCGGTCAAATATATTGCCGACAATGCGTATGAGCCTGCATTTGGTGCACGTCCGCTGAAGCGTTTCTTACAGAAAAATATTGAGACACTTCTTGCAAAAGAAATCCTCGGTGATAAGGTTCACACGGGTGATGTGATAACGATAGGTGTTTCGGGAGACGATTTTGTTGTAAGCACGAAGTAAAATAACACAATATAAAATGTTTGCTCGTGCAAGAGCTGATGTAGGCACAAAATATAATACAAGGGGTAAAATATATTTTGCACCCACGGCATAATAATATAAAATGAAAAAAGACATCTGTATCTTATGGTGCAGGTGTCTTTTTTCATTATGCACAAAAAAACTTGTGCAGAAATGAGGATTAGCCTGAAAATTGTTGATAAGAAAATAAAGCAGCACTATAAATAGACTTTCAAATTTTATATTAGCAAGTAGTAAAGCGGATTGCGAGTATCCTAGATTATAATATAAAATTTTTTAAATAATTTTTAGAAAAAAAGCAACTTTTTTTTGAGTTATTACAATATACAGGTGTAAGGGTTCTACCCGAGACGTCAAAGGAAGAGAAAGGAACGACAGTAGTGACAAGACAGGAATTTGAAGAATTTGTATCCAGTGACGGAAAAGATATTCTTCGGTTTTGCAGAATAACTACAGGTGAGACTGCACAGGGAGACGATCTTTATCAGGATACAATGTTAAAGTTGTGGGAACAGGCAAAAAAGCTGGATAATGAAAATTCAATCAAAAGTTATGCACTTTCTGTCGCAATCCTTATATGGAAAAATAAGCGGAGAAAATTTGCCTGGCGGCACAGGATAGCAGCATTTGAAAGCTATGAAAAGCACATAGAAAGTGGGGGAGTAGAATGTGTCAGGAAGATATCTGATGAACCGGAACAACAGCTGCTTAAAAAAGAAGCGGATGAATTTGTAAGGCAGAAAGTACAGGAATTACCGGAGAAATACCGAATGGTTGTTTATCTGTATTATTCTGCGGATCTTAAGATTAAAGAGATTGCAAAATGTCTGCACATTACTGAGAGTGCTGTAAAGAGCCGGCTGCGTAAGGCAAAAAGTATGCTGAAAAAAGATTTGGAGGTTATTCGATATGGAGGATAAAGAACTGGATCAAATATTAAAAAAAGCCCTTATTCCAAATATTAAAGACAATGAAACGAAGATTAGATTTGAAATGGAGGATTGTGTTATGAGGAAACAGAAAAAAATTTTAAAACCTGTAGTTGCATTGGCAGCTTGTGCAGCATTGGTCATTGGGATTTCATATGGAAATGTCACAGAAAAAATTATAGGCACGCATATGTTATCATCGGGGTCTGATAATTCTGCAACGGGAAAAACAGAAGATATAAAAAATGGTTTTTCAGTAAAAGTAAAGGCAGCAGAAGTACAGAAGTTAGAAAGGGGAAAGGAAACTGCTGTAATTACTCAGAAAGAACTGGGTTCAGGTGGATGGAGTGGAACAGATTCCACAAAGGAAATCAGCTATGTGATTGAATCACCGATAGTTTGCGAGGGTAAGCAGATAGATACTATCACATATTCTTTAAGTCATGGAAGTTTTGGAGTTATTCAGCCTAAGGAAAATCCATGTGTATTAGAAGGAACTGAATGTGACACAGATGAAGGAAAATATTGTGATTTTAATATTGAACCAAAAGGTGCTTCAAAGGTTAAACTGATGAAAAAGTCATATTCTTCTTTTACAATATCTGCAAAAGACCAGCAGAAGGTAGTTATATATTTGCGTGATAATAAAAAAGTGTCAGGCAAGTTATATAATAAAGTATGGAATTCGTATGGGGATGATGAAAAAAGTTTAGATGTGAGAACTCAGGGCATGAATGATGTACTTGATAATCTTGTTATGACTTGCAAAATCACATATAAAGATGGTACATCTGAAACAGCAGACATTGCAGTAAAGAAAAAAATTATGACATATAAAGAAGCATATTCAGGCAAAAAAACTGATGAGAAAATAAAGCAGCTTGCAGATGAAAAAGACGAATTTACAACCTTTGAGCTGCAATAAAAATAGTATAGAAATAAAAATATTGTGGAAACAAAAATATTGTGAAAAAAAATACTGCGGTATCGTATTTGACGAGCCGCAGTATTTTTATTATTATGGGGTCAGGGACAAAAGCAGATAGTGTTCTAAGGAAAAAGTCAAAGGTCAAGCAAATATTTTGTATGTACTGAACATATAACAGATACTTATCAGGTTTTAAATACGAATAAAAATATAAAAATCTGATATGAGACAAATTATATTAAAAACGGAGGAGAGCATATGAACAGGAAAAAAAGAAGAAAGCTGACGGCTTACCTGCTCGCACTTGTTATAATTTTTAGCTGCTTTGGACAGAGCACAGGCATGGCAGCAGATTATCAGGCGGAGAGTAAAAGTGCGGCAGTACAGAGCGGGGAAAGTGAAATTGCAACGGGTGATGCAGTAACAACTGCAACAGCGGCAACGATT